>Ga0307507_10001865_pt1 | contig 46000 bp, 62 predicted proteins | sample 7_EM_MG_FD_207223 | JGI IMG/M metagenome (GOLD analysis project Ga0307507, IMG submission 207223) | Populus trichocarpa ectomycorrhiza microbial communities from riparian zone in the Pacific Northwest, United States - 7_EM | ecosystem: Host-associated > Plants > Roots > Unclassified | place... | reverse complement strand
ATTGCCAGATATGGGTTCCCAACTGCGCAAGAAATTGTCCGGCATACACAGGGCCGAGCAAGAAGAAGAAGTGCATGGCTGATTCGCTGACTCACAGCCCTTTTGTGATATGAGAAATTGTGGTGGGAATGATCTCATCAATTGTGCAACCGCGCTGCGCAGCAGAGAAAGTACTTAATCCAGCATCTCTCCGCAAGGTTCATTGCAGCCTAGCCCTCAACAATTTCGAAAGTGCGCAGGACACCAACGGACAGCCAAGCAGTTCACCATCGAAAGGATTACTCATAGAAACAGCAAATAGTCAGGAAAAGAAGAAGAAAAAGCCACCCAGGTTAACTGGTTCGTCCAAACCCAGGTTCCGAACTCACGGTTTTCCATAGGATAGCGAGAGTGAACGGGCCGTGTCGTACCCTTCACAAAAACCTCCATCAACCCTTGACCTGGAGGAGCTCCGGCCTACCTCGGCAACCCGAAAAGGAAACTTGAGTATCCTTCATCCTACTTCGAAAGTCAGCCTAACGACTCACCCTCGTATTATATATTGAAACTTCTCGGCGAGATACCCTCCCAGAGGAGTCCGGGCCTTGTTGGGGGTGGGTCGATGGTTGCATCTAGCCAATACTGCCCCTACTCCTTATCCTAGGACTCTTGGGCTTCGTATTTGTATGTTATTTGGGTTCCCACTTGGGAGTTAATGGGCATTTATGAAGGGTGGGGTTTATGCTCGGTGGTGGCAGCGATGGGGAGGAGCGATATTAAGGGTAGGTTAGGAGTTCAAGCTTAGGTGATTACTATTCTACTTGAGGGGCTTCCTTATCTAATGGGTAAATTGCGTGTTATCTGGGTACATATTTTAGTGTTGCCATTATACCTTGTCCACCAGTGCGAGATGTACACAATACTAGTATTTTTCTTCAAATCTATCTTTTCCATAACTTAGCCCTTAATAGTCATTCATACTCTCTCACTCGATTGGTGAAACGGCACAATAGGAGAGCCGAGTGGATCCGACCAACGGGATAATTTGTGCATGTTTGTGCTTTGTGGGGCTTATGAAATACACATTCTGTAACGATGAATGCATAATATTCTGTGACAATGGGACTGCAAGATCGACCTTGCTATGTCCCAGCCATATGGTTATTTGTGGAATGGAAGGGTGGGAAATTCATGTAACAAAAATAATAACATTAAATCTCATCAGATAATCAATTATGGGATCTCATGTGAAGTATACTATCAAAGGATTAAACAGGCGAGTCTCTGCTCTCTCGTCCAACTTCCTTCTCTCCAATTGCGATATCCTCAGCTTTATGATCGCTAGCCACTTCTGCCTCGAGCGTAGTGCCTAGAGACGTATCCACCTTACCGGGTGGTAACACCGCAAACTCTACTAAGCTCTCCGTTGGTGGAGAGATATAAGTGCAGATAATATAATACGACACGACTGCGACAGAAAATCCGAAAAGCCATGCGAATGTATAAAGCTAGACACTCACCCACCCCTCATCAGTATGACTGTAGAACGAAGAGAAGACAAGGGTTTCAAACCTTCCAAGCGCCACCAACATTGAGTGTCTTCTCGATACTGTGCGCGAAACCAGGCAGCGTTGGCAAAAATCCGAGGAGGAATGACGCCCAGGCCCTCCAGTTAACACCGTAAGTGTACCAGTAGATTCCGTGATCATTGTAGAGCTCACGAATATCCAACTTACGCTTGCGGATTAGATAAAAGTCACAAACAATGGTCCCGGCCAGTGGTCCCATCATACAACTATACCCAGAGAGAAAGGCCAGTAGGCCTGCGGCATTCTTGATGATATTCCAAGGTGTCTAGTTATATGAGTATAACTGCAGTGAGAAGGATTTCAGAGTTACTCACAGAGACAACGCAGAAGATTGACATGAATAGCGTTCCACGGAAGATGTTGATGTATTGCGGTGCCATTCCACTGATATCTTGCTTTTAAATCAGTATCCATCCTTCCGAGTGGCGCAAGATGCTTGGTCTTTATGAATAGAGATATATACGGATGAAACCCAGGAACCTTACCATTCGAGAAAGGGAAGGAACTATAAAACAAAGTAAACTGTTAGTGTTCGCTCAATGACAAAAAATTAAAAAAATACACAATCACTACATGTCCTTCACACAATTTTTGACCTATGAAAGGAGAAAGCCTACCCAGCAGCTATCTGATTCCCGATTGTAGCCAATATAAAACTTGCCCCTGTGAAAAATTTCGCTGCCCGACTATCGAATTTCGCAATAACTGCAGGCATGTACCATTCGAATGTACCCCAGATCTCGGAGTGTGCGGAGGTAACAAAAATAGGTGTCAGCGCGCCTAGGGTCCCGATGATCGGCAATGCAAAATATTGGTGACCTCCGGCAAGGTTGTTCTTAGAAAATCTACCGAAATCGGGCATGTTTACCGCCATAGAAGAGAAAAGGCCAACCATCACGTTGAGTCCGGTCAGGGCGGAATAGGCCGTATTCATTGGAGTTGTAAGGTGGTATTTCCCCGTTACAAGGGGGCCACCACCATGCGTTTTTCTATAAAGTTCGTTAGATATTGCGAGTAGAAGAGTACCTAATGCGGGGGACGAACATTACAGCCCATAGAAAGAGAGCGAGGAAGGTTGGTGGAACGATGATGCCTTTTGCTAGGAATAGGAGGCGGAGCTTCTGGATAGGCATCAAGGAGAGAACAGTCTGGATCATCCAATATAGAAAGAAGCAAAGCAATCCAGCAGCTATACAAAAGCACAATCAGAAATATCCTTATTTTAGCTGTTCATGCAACACAAAATGACTTACAATCAATTCCGGCATTTTCGGGGAGGTGATTGGGAAATTTCTTGAAGGAGGGCCAAATGGCTTCTATGCAGTTCTGTAGGAAGGCACCAGCTTGTACGCAAAGAATGGCGGTCCACATCATAGCCACAAAAGCTATCTAGAATGTCAGCTGCACCGTCCTCAAAGCTTTCAAGATAATGCGCACCTCTAATCACGATAGCAGGATAACTTCCAATCATCCCGAAGGTAGACCTTACAATCACTGGATATGCTACGTGATATGTTGCACCCATCTTCATCCCCTTCCCTTTAGCCAATACTCCCAAATACTGAAACATGTGACGAGGGAATCAGACCTTGCCTGTCAGAGTGACCACAATACTGCAGATCATGAAGCCGAAGAACACAATAGGAATAGTTTCTCTCGCAGTGAATCCCAGTGACATTACACTATGAGTTCCTTGCTTAATATCTCTCATTATCTGTTTTAGGGGAGATTGCTCACGTGCTAACTGTTGCCGCAAGTGGTGGTGCAAGCATGTCAGAGCACCAGTATGCCCAGTAATCGAGACCTCCCCATGTCCTCAATTCCACCGGGACTGGGTCGAGATCTATCTCGAGTTTCTTTCATCAATCAATTGGACTTGGGGAAGGAGCAAGAAGTCTGACCTTTGTTGCTCCATCTGGCAGTTCCATATGCGCCAGCTTTGTATGGGAGACGAATGTAGCGCAACAGGGAAGACATTGCTAAAGGTTTAATTCTTCGGGTACCGTATTTGCAATTTCTCTTGAACGATCCTAAGTTTGTTTAGAAGAGTTCGGAAGAATGCATGCAACTTAAATACAAGTCTTTTACAGATGTCTTATTTCTTTTCTCACTTTATCAGTCTATCTCTGTCGCGACCCTTCTCGATCCACCTCAGCAACGCCACTCACACATACTCGCTGTAATGTGCTTGGTGAAAAACTTCAAAAAGCAATCCCGTGTTGTATCGGGGCCCGAGAAAACGCCAATCTAAGCTTCACAGCACATTATTCGTGGCGGGGAATACTGGGATCAAATCTGATCGAAGGGTTTCTGATTCAGGTGCCCACCGGCAGCCCTGCGGCAGGCAAAGCTCCTAGACCCGGCGGCCCGGTTTGTGAGAGTTGATCTAGTCGACTTTTTTCAGTATCGTGGGGTTTTATTCATGGAACATCTCATGTGATATGAGAAAGCTCGCCAATTCTCCAATCTTAGGTTAGTCTCGCTTAAATTGAGGCAGTTATCGATAGCATCACCCCGCACCCCCAATGAAGCCTTCGGCCCGACGGGGGCCTTAGACCACCGGTACCACACATGCATTGGTTGCCATTCCATTCAGCCCCTGTTCTCTGCTACCTTCTTTCCCCTTTTACTCCGAGACAACCTTTTCCTATGGATACCATACCCCATCGACTACCCAGGCTCACATATCACGCGGTGCTTGGACAGCCTGATATTACCGTTCAATTCTTGTGAGAGCAAAGGGTGAGGTTTATTTCCGCCCAATCAGTTTGAGCCCGTGGTTTCCAAACGTAACAAAGTCACCTTCTACGACGATAAGCAAAGATACAGGAGCTCCAGGAAGGAATGTCATAACAGCTCCGCATGGCAGATACCCTGCACGAGGATTCTGTGTTTGCGGACCCTAGCCTACCACCGGGTGCCTGTTTGCACCGGTTTGCCCCGCTGTTTTGTACCCTTTATTTCCTATATAATCGGCAACCAATTTTTCTACGTAGTGGAGGAAAGCAAGCCGCTTTTTCGTCCGGAGATTGATATCGGGTGAATCGCCATCAAAGATAATTCAAAATTGGGTCCCCACACTCCAAACCCCATCGGCAGGCTTTCAAGCCAAAGAAAGTGATGGAGGCTCTCCCGAAAAATATCACAATTGAAGCAAAACCCTACCCATTCACCTTTCTGCTCTCATCGACCGCTCTTCTCTTGATAGATCTCCAACGTGACTTCATTCTCCCGTCGGGGTTTGGCGACATACAGTCTGGGACGAATCTCACAGAGGTAACGGCGGTAGTTCCTAATTGCGTCCGAATTCTTCAAGCATTTCGTGAATTGGAGCTTCCTATATTCCATACTCGCGAAGGACACCTTCCAGACCTCTCCGATTGTCCATCATCAAAGTTGAACCGCCAGGCATCAGCACCTGGAACCAATCACTCAAAGATCATAGGGGACCCTGGGGAATTGGGCAGATTGCTAGTAAGGGGGGAGTATGGACACGATATTGTGGATGAATGCCGACCGAAGCGAGGGGAAATAGTTGTGGATAAACCCGGAAAAGGAGCATTTTGGGGTACGAATTTATTGGAAGAGTTAGTCGGATGGGGAATCACACATTTGGTACGTATTTCTATAACTTGTCATCATGATAATAATATTATATTGACAGAGGTAAGATTGTCGGGGGTGTCACAACCGAGTGCTGCGTGACAACCACAGTGCGGGAAGCCAACGATCGCGGGTTTGAGTGCTGTAAGTCGTCCGAGACCAGTTGTGAAAAATTGGGACTCGGGATCTCACAAGAAATAGGCATAATTGAGGAATGCACCGCCGGATATAATAATAGCTTCAAAGCTCCATCCTTGAACATGATACATTGGTCGCAAGGACTCTTTGGCTTTGTCTCTACTCTTCCAACCCTTTTGAAAGCACTAGCCCCAGCACTCCCCTCCCCGAGTGTTCCCGCCCCAGATCTAGATTTCGAAAGCCCTCCATCAACACCGCCAGTGTGGGATGGGCGCCTAACCCTAGCTTCTCTTCGGAAATCTTACAGATCCGGACTATCCCCTGTGACAGTTATTACTAGTCTCTACACTAGAATTGAGGAGTACAGTCAAGCAAAGTCAATCTTTATACGCCTTGTTGACCAATCAGCCTCCATATCCTACGCCGAATCGCTACAAAAACTCTTCCCAGATCTCACCAATCTCCCACCACTATACGGCGTGCCTTTCACCTTGAAAGATTCCATAAATGTTGCCGGGATTCCTACAACCCTAGCGTGCCCTCCGCTCATACATATCCCATCGCGTTCCTCAAACATATATTCACGATTAATATCTTTGGGTGCAATCTACATTGGTAAAACCAACCTGGACCAGTTTGCGACAGGCCTAACCGGCTGCCGTTCCCCGTATGGTATCCCTGCTTCCGTTTACAACCCAGACTACGTCTCTGGCGGATCCTCATCCGGGGCTGCGGTTTCAGTAGGGGCGGAATTGGCATCTTTTGCTATAGCGACTGACACTGCTGGGTCCGGGCGAGTTCCAGCAGGCTTTAACGGTGTGGTTGGATGGAAACCTACAAAAGGCACTGTCTCCTTCAGCGGGGTTATGAATGCCTGTGAGTCGCTGGACTGTCTATCATTTATGGTCACGCCGGAGGGAGGTGTAAAGGATGCCCGAAAACTCTGGAATCTCGTTAGAGGATATGATCCAGATGACCCATACTCAAAGACACCTGGATCACTATCGTTGCCGATAGTAAATGCGTTGGGCGAGAAGAAGTGGAAATTTGCCCTCCCGGATAGAAAGGCCGTGGCAGAGTGTTCTCCGGAATATCGGAAACTATTTTATCAAGCTATTGGGAGCCTCCATGAAATTGGGGGGGAGGTTAAAGAGGGAGATTGGGGTCTTTTTGAGGAGGCTGGAAAGCTCTTATACGACGGCGCCTTAGTGAATGAGCGGCTTGCAGCTTTACCAGACGACAGGTGGGTGGAAAGGGAGAAGGACGAACTGCACCCCGTAATCCGGGAGATCTTCCAGAATGCATTAGAAAAGGGTGTGAGTGCGGCAGAAGCATACAAGGATCTAAGAAAGATGACCGGGTATTTACTATCCTCTTTCCCGATCATGCCCCCAGTGGTCTAACAAATCCTAGGCTCACAAGAAAGGTCAACACTACACTTTTCAACCCCTCCCATCCATCATACATCGACGTCCTGATAGTTCCCACTGCCCCATTCCACCCTCGGATCTCTGCAGTTTTGAAAGATCCCATCGCGATAAACTCTCGCTTGGGAACATTCACCCACTTTGGTAATGTCTTAGATTTGTGCGCCATCGCGGTACCGGCAGGACATTACATGGAAGAAGAGAAAAAGATGCCGTTTTCCATTACTTTCTTGGGAAGGGGCGGCTCTGATGCAAGGGTTCTAGAAATTGCGAGCCTGTTTGAGGGACTTGTTGGCGTTGGGGCTAGGGACTTGGTTTGAGATGTATATCGTGGCAGCTACTTGAGTATAGCTAGTAGTTCATTTTAGCACAATCGCGGTTTATCACTATGGGGAAAATTCTATTCGTAAGACATGCACCACCAAACCTAATTAACTCATTGCTCAATCGCCCTGCACATTCAGGAGAATACAGAATATTGAACCACCAACGGCCAGTGGTCGGTGATTTTCTGGAGACCCTTGGTGGGGATTTCACCAATCTGCTGGCACTGTAGGGCCCCTGTAATTTTTGTGCTCATGGCTTCTGCCGTATTAACCCAACATCATGCAGAGAAGTTAACGGTTAACACACTGCTTTGCCCACACGAGAAATCACTCGATACTTTCTGCCGTTCTCATTGAGAGCCGGATAATTATTCTGCTCCATTTATCCTATGAAAATCAAACTTGATGTTTTTTCGGGATTTAAAGTATTATTCCTTGAAATAAGTTTAGTAACTATCCCATCCTTGCATACTCCCTACAGTGCTTTCCACAGAATTCCGTTGGGAGTTTTTTTGTTACACCTACTGTATGAGTACTTATATCACTAATCGATCGGACTCAGGCGCGATGAGTATCCCCTCTGACCTCTCCCATATCATACGTCGTATTAGTAAAAATTTACATAATAACTTGTGCATCCCATCAAACCCACCGCGGCCCAAATGCTGTACAGTACTAGTACTCTCCATTTATCAACCTACTGGCATAACGCCAGCGATAACCCGGAAGCATGGATCCCGGGACGGATCAGCGCACGGAATTCAGTGGTAATAACAACTGTTTTAACGTATCGAATATTTACAACACTACACTATTAGATCAAAGGCCGCGAATTCTAAGATGGCTATCACCATTAGAACCACGAGAACGTCACCAAGATGTGCGCATTCGTCGGCTGGACGGCGTAGGAGATTGGCTTCTACAAATGAGTGAGTATGCTAACTGGAGAGATAGCGAGGACGGGTCCGAGAAGGCTACTTTTTTTTGCTCCGGCGATCCCGGTGTTGGAAAGACCTACCTCAGGTGGGGGGCACAATTCTCTGAATGATTTTTTCCTCCCCCCTCCCCCGGGAGAAAGGTTCTCTTGTAGCTAAATACCAGCCACGCCGGAAATTTAGCTCTCTGGTGATCGACGACCTGTGTAATAAGCTTCGCGGACAGGAAGACATCGTGGTTACTTGCCTGTACTGCGACTTTCCTACCCGGAAAGAACAATCGACGACAAGTCTCATCGGTGCACTTCTCAAACAGGTGGTAGCTAGGCTAGAATCGGTGCCCACAGAAATAAGTGATGCCTTTTTGGAAGAGAAAAGTAACCTTGGGGGAAGAGGTCTACTACTTCCTGACATTCTCAAGCTACTGGAGGTGGTTCTCACATCCCTTCGGCGGGTCTTTATATGTGTCGATGCGTTGGACGAATGTTTGACCGGCCGCCTTCCAGAACTTCTTCGCTCATTAGGATCAATTGTCAAGGCTTCACCAGGCACCCGGCTATTCGTTACGGGGCGGCCACACATTCTGGGGGAGATTGAGAAACATTTTACCGGAGGTGTGCAAATCATACCCATCAAATCAGTTCAGGAGGATATCCAGAGGTTTATAAAGCGGAAACTAGAGGATGACCCAATATCTGGAGCGATGGATGAGGACCTAAAAGCAGATATTATGGATACTATACCGAAAACCGCTTCGGGGATGTACGTAACAGAGCTCGGATCTCCGAGTGGCAGGTGATTTGCTGATAAGTGTGCCTAGATTTCTCCTTGCCTCTTTAAACATCACGGCGATTTTAGGGGAGACAACCATCTCTCGGAGGAGGGAAAAGCTTAGGAAGATGTGTTCCGGTTTGGGCCTTGGGGATGCATACAATGCCACGCTTGTTCGAATGAAGGAGCAAATCGGGGACCAGCCAAGACTAGGCATAGCGGCCCTGATGTTGATTTCACAGTCCGAGCGCCCACTACGGACCGATGAGATATGTCAGGCCCTGGCGGTGGAAGCAGGGGCCACGGATCTTGACCCACAGAACGTTCCTTCTATAAGAACACTGTTGGGCTGCTGCTTAGGGCTTGTTACCGTTAATGAGGAAGCATCGACCGTACGCTTAATACACTCTACATTACAGGAGTACCTCAGCACCCGTTCCGACCTTTTTCACAAACCCCATTCGGCCATCGCAGAGGTTTGCCTGACTTTTCTAAATTTCCAATGCATCAAGGAACTTCCGCCTACCCTCTCTGTAGCCCCGAAAACGATGCCATTTCTCGAGTACGCCTCCTGTTATTGGGGAATCCATGCCAGGAAGGAAGCAACAGAGCGTGTAAAATCGCTGGCGCTAGACCTGCTTGAGAGATATGATAGCCATATATCCGCTAAACTTCTTTTAATGGAGTGGAAGGCCCTACCGTGGTACTTTGATCTAGGAGATCGTCCAGAGGGATTCACAGGGCTGCACTGTATAGCGTTTCTCGGAGCTAACGAAATTGCAATTTTTTTGATGAAGATGAAGAGTTGGGATGTCAATAAGACCGATTTTACGGGCCGCACACCACTATTGTGGGCTACTGAATATGGGAATGAGGGGGTAGCCAAGGCGCTGCTACAACGGAAAGATGTTAACCCCGACTCACCATATGTCGATGGCCGAACACCACTTTCTTGGGCTGCTCGGTGTGGGTTTGAGGGCATAGTAAGGCGGCTATTGGTGCGGAAGGATATCAACCCTGATTTACCAGACAATAATGGCCGAACACCGCTCTCTTGGGCTGCCCATTATGCGCGCGAGGCAACAGTGAAGCTGTTGTTAGAACGAAAAGACATCAATCCTGACTCGCCAGATAATAATGGTCGAACACCACTTTTTCGAGCTGCCGAGTGTGGAAATGAGGGCGTATTGAAGCTGCTACTAAAGCGGAAAGATGTTGATCCCAACTTCCCAGACAAAAATCGCCGAACCCCCCTTTTTCGGGCCATCGAGTATGGGAATGAGGGTGTGGTAAAAATATTACTGGAGTGTAAAAATGTTAACCCCAATTTCCTAGACAAGGATTGTCGAACACCACTCTCGAGGGCGGCCGGGTACAAGAACGAGGGCATAGTAAGGCTGCTAATCGCAGACAAAAATGTCGACCCCAACCTCTCAGATGGAGATGGCCGAGTACCGCTTTTTTGGGCTGCCGCATTCGGAGTCGAGGGCGCGGTGAAGGGGTTGCTCGAGCGGCAAGATCTCAACCCTAACTTAACAGACGAAAAGGGTCGAACAGCGCTCGTATGGGCTGTGAGTGCTGGACGCAAGGAGATAGTCGAGCTGTTATTGGAGCGGCACGACGTCAACCCCAACCTGCCAGATCACAACGGCCGAACACCATTCTTGTGGGCCGTCATGGCCGGACGGCAGAACGTAGTGGAGCTGTTATTGGAACGGGATGACATCAATACCCACGTGCCAGATAACAACGGCCAAACGGCGCTCGCGTGGATCTCCCAGAACGGATCCCGAGATATGATGAAACGCCTGCTAGAGCGGAAGGAGCAAAATCTGGGCCCTACGACAGCCGATAGTGGTGCAGCGCCGCTCAGCTCATTGATTGCTCCAGGCGATCTTGAGGATGAGCGGGCGATGCGACTGCAGGAACCTCGGCCTGATGATTCTCCTGGCTTGTACCCACACAGAATTGCCCCCACCGTCGCTACGGCCCATTCAATCGCCATATCCAGAGAGCTTGCGATGATACCGCGTTCTCCTCTTCACAGGGTCCGAGAGTTTTGGCGCTATTTGAAGCCTAAGGACACAAGCCCTTCCCTGTACCGCCGGGCATAACCGTGGCAGCAGCGGCGGCGACGATGGCGGTGACGATAACCGGTCGCAGCTCTTGCACTCGTTCCTACATCGTAGGACTATTCCTTCTACTTGTTTCGTCCCTCGGCCCAGCCGTTCCGCCGGGGACATACGCGCTCGTCGAAGCTCCTTCTAGTCTTCAGAGCCCAACCAGTGCGCTGCCGGAAGTGGTGATGGAAGCTATGCAGTTAGGACCTAAGAGAAGCGAGAAACCATCAGGTATCGCCTAGCACGCGGAGCTCCCAACTACTTTCCAAAGCGTGTCCCCGCACTTCCTATATTCCGAAGAGGTGCGCTTCAGGGAGCAGAATAGTGAATCTCTTTTCTTGGGCACCTGCTCGTATTCTGTGCGGTAACCCGGATGTATAGCAAACTTTTGTGCATCCTGTATATGGAAAGACCGGTGGTGAGAATCGGTGAATGGTCTGAGGGGGGTACCTACCAGTGGGGCTTGTACAGTACCTTGCTTGCGTCTAGCGTTTTCCCTGCTCGGAATTCCAGCAGGTTGTCATACAGTACACAGAATTTAGATATTTCCTCCCTCTCTTCTGTCCAGTGTATTATAAAACTATAGAAAATAGTACTGTACAGAAACAAAGTAGTGCTCTAGTCAGTAATTCGTTTAAGATTTGTAATAATTTCTATTCCAACTTTTCCAATTCCCCCTCCCTCCTCCCTACTTTCCCCCATCAGAACGTTTTATACAAACACCATACTCCGACAGTAATTTTTCCCAAGTATAACAACCTGCACTACAATAATATAGAGTAGCCCATGCCAAAACCAATCCCCTCGTACAAGCAACTACCCGTCTAATTATGCTAACCATCCCACGCCCGCCTTGTGTTATCCATACTACCCAAGAATAGCATATCATAATCCTCAACCACACCGACCACTAAATACTGTACAATACGTACAACACTCACCATAGAACGAATCAGACAAGCCTTGTACCACTGTGCACGACCACCACCACCCCATAGCTGACTCCAAAATGTGTTTTCAACCCCGGGGGCTGAAAGTTTCCAATATGCACTTTTTGTTTTCCTTTGATGATTTACTCACAAATCTGCGGAGTGCGTAGGGTAAGCACATTACGATTAACCTGTGTGGACTACCGGTAATTGTGACGTGGAGACTGGGTCTGTTTCCTATAGGTTCCGGTTTTGGTTTATGAGGGCGCTGCTGCCTGCTGTCTGGTGTCGCCGTGGGTGCTGGTGCTGTAGGTCCAGATATTATTATATCAAGAAGTATCACTCCCACTCTCCTGGGCACCTCACAAGCAGACACACTCACTACAGAGCAAGTTGTGTGCAGCGACTCCCCGAAGGCTGGTCAAATATTTATCCGTGCCCCGCGGTTACCATATCCCGTTTCAAGCAACGAGCTAGCTCTATTCCCCACCTAGCCATCTATCCGCAGTATCTACCCAACCTTTTCCTTCCAATAAAGCAGTGGTTAAGAGGGAATTTACTACCATCCCCGCCTTCTGCTATTTGCTTCAACTTCCAAGTCCCGTCATCTCTACAGCATGAATACGAACCGCAGTTCTTCCTTACCTTTGCTTCCCACTTGGGGTTCCTACATGTCACAAGCCTCAAATATTTTCCGGCATAGAGTCCCCCAACCCTCCCTCCCCTGGCACCCGAAATTTCAACTGGCGGTGAGTAACTTGGCAGTCACCGCTGCAGCGCTGAGAGCAGAAGCCTGGATAAGGTTTACACTCTCTAGAACCTTCCACATCACGTGTTCCTCCACCGAGATGTACTCCTGATAAGCCCCTTCAGTCGGAGTATGCGTATTGCATCTGCGAACCATGCAAGCAACCCCGCCCCCGGGGGAAAGCGACCAGAGGTATCAAGGTCTATTCTTTCAATGGTGCCGCCAAGGTCGAAGCCGAGGTAGAAGCCGGGACCACCAGCTAGGTGCTATATTTTGTTAGTAGATTAACATAGGGAACAAGAAGAGACTGCTTAGAAAGTCGATAATTGCACTGGTGCTAAGCATTAGTATATGCGATCGAGACCCCAAAAGGTGGGCTATGAGAACTCACTTGTCAATGAAACTATAGGCTGCTGGGACCACCTTGATGAGATAATAACCTTCTTTGATATCCGGATTGGAACTTCCATGACGGAGATATCTCCCTAAGGTTAGTGCTTGATAGCTTTCCTTGTAGTGAGTTGACGTTATCGGTCAGATCTGGAGTTGAGAGATTGAACAGCCAGTGGAGGGCGAGGAGAAACCCGCTACGCAGAATTTCCCCAAGCCAGGGAGGATGCTGGATAGAAAGCAAAGAAAGTGAAACTTGCGGAGGGTGTTGTCTATGTCAAGGTAGAATAGAGGGGCAAGCAATGATGGAGATGCAGCTTCTCCACCAAAGAAGCGAAGTCAGGATCGTGCGAAAAAGTCAGAGGAGGAAGCTGAGAAACGAGATGAGACGGCAAAGCCGGAGACTAGTAGCGCAAGACGATTTCCGGAAGAACCCGCTCAAAGTCTTCATAGATCAATGGGCAGCGGTTCCCAATTGCTGGAGGTGAGTGGAGAAACCCACCAAATCTTTTCCGGTATAGCCACATACTACCCAATCTGGTGGGGCTTGTTTGTGCACTAAGAGGAGGGGGACGGAAGGATCCTATTCTGAATATAAGTAGGGGAATCTCCACACTCTGTTGAGAATTTCTTCACTTCTCCTTTCCACCCACCTCCGAGAGAATTTCACCTCTCCCTCCATCATTCTCGCCACTTGTCTTTTTACCTATATAGCAATCCAGCTCCATCGCTCCGCTCTGTATACAGCTACCAGAACATGTATACATACTACAACAATAAACCACTGGTAGACCACAGTCCAAGCCCAAAAAGGAAAACCCTCCCACTGGTTATTATCCAAAGGTATGGCTCCACTAATTGCACTCTACAACCAGCTAACTCTATAGGTAGACTCCATAACTGAATCTTGTGTGTACCATCTTGAAAACAATTTCGTTGAAGTAATACAAGTTGGTAACCGCCTTAGCACCTGCCAGTTATTAGGACTAAGAATTTGTTAGAGTTATGCAGAGATGTATAGTGATATGGGGAAGGTAAAGGGGAATTTAGGAACCATCAAGTGGGATAGGGTCCTTCTTACTGTGGTGATCGGGGGAGGGAGTAGTGTAAGTTGCCCAGAATATGCCTTCAAAGTTAACCACTCATGATACCTACTTGCTAAGATAGCTTTATAGCTTCTTGCCTACTTCGTTCATGATTCCCTGATCAAGGCAGCAACTGAAGAGAAGCAAATGGAGGCCGATAGGGTAAATAAGGTGGATGAGGTAGTGGAGCCAGTGCAGAACTTGAAGCTCATCGAGAGAATCGAGTCCCCAAAACCTCAAAAGGCCTTGTGATCACTGCTCTCCCCACCTTAACGCCTCCCCCATCTTTTTTTCTCCTTGCTTGTACCCCCGCCAATTCAGTTTTTCCTCTGTCTTTTCCTCTTTTCCTGTTTATTCCCTCCCCTAACAAAAACGGCTTTTTCCCTCTTTTTCCTTCTTTTTTTCTTTGTTCACTCCTCTTAGCTTTGGTTTTTTTATACCAGTGCCTTTTCTCCTGATGTTAGGGATAACGGCGACAGAGGCAAGTGTTAACTCACGAGGGAGTTAGACAGCATTGTATTAATTAATTTTTAAGATTTCAATTTTCTTTTCTCTACTTTCTCCATACCTGTGATCATATGACTTAGGATGAGATAACATACCGTATCCCCTAATCTACCAGTGTGTGTAGATGGATGACCTTACTGGTCTATCTATAGGTCAGTATAATAGTAACAACTCCCGCTAAAGCCTACGCAAAACCTGATAATGCCACGGCTGTTGTCTAGTCCCTCCCAGGAAGGCAGGCTCCAGAGTTGAAATATATATAATATCTCACCATACTCCAGTAGAATTATCGAACTGTGAATAAAGCATAACACCACACTGTGCCAACAATATCAATGATGAGTCGGCCTATGGGGATACTACACTCTAAGGTAGAGCTGTACGATAGGAGACTATGAGGGATGCGTGGCCTAATCTTCCAAAGCAACGCGGGCGGGCAGTGGGGTAAGTTCTTGGGTTAGTCTTCATGTGAAGTCACTCGTTAACAGCTCGCATAAGCTCCAGCCAAGACAAATCATTGTCGATGTCATACAAGTCATCCAAAACAGCCAGGCAGCTGGCCATTATTTGAACATGTTATGGTAACACGGAAGGGAAGTCTTCTGGTCTCGTGCCCTGAGTTTAACCAGGCCGTAGTCCACGTGTCCTAAGCTGTAGCTCCAAATGCGTATTCAAGGTCTAGTGGTACAGGCCCACGAGGGCCCGATGGAGCAATGACCCGATTAATCTTTATGTCCGCTCACTCGTAGTGAATATACAGCTAGTTGGATTGAAGATCCCTTGTGAAATTTGGTATTCGGAGCGGCTAGTTTGAGAGGCCGATTTACCTTGCTTACTCTACTTCTGCTACCTAATCCAAAACCACACCGGTAACTTATACACTGATTTCTACATGTCGATACCACTCCTAAGCACTTGAAACAGTCTTTTTATCGTTAGAGGCCCTGATCAAAACACCTATCGGTAGTTATACTATATGCAGCAGATAGGACACACACCACGTTCTTCTAGCTGGAAAGACGTTTCCCAGGGACAGACAAAAAGAGATAGCACCGAAATCGGTAAGCGGAATCACCAACTCTCAAACACAGCGACGAACTCAAGCTATCATACTCCCATCATACGGCATTCCCTACCTTAAAACGAGGAACCCACCAGACCCTAATGGGGCAAGAACTTTATCCGACCGTGTGAATCTGTATAAGGCGTTACAAGCCTCCCATCGACTCCCCTACAGTACTTCCCCGAATTTCTCTCATCTCCACCCCAAGAATACTGGCATCTAAGTTACGTACACCCTCTTAGCAAAAGCTTATCCCGCTAGGCTCCGTCTGGGAACTCCGACCGGTCGGACGCTTGCCGTGTCATACGGTACTCGCCCCATCCCATTGCAAAGCACTCCCTAGAACTACCCGACCCCTCCGGCCCGAGCCCGCAAGACGACTGTATGATACTACCGGTACCCCACTCAAATCCACCACACGGGTACTAGCCAATCCAATTGTCCTCGCCGTTAGGGGTGCGGCACGAGTAACGAGTTAGCCAACAGCCCACCCGCTTATCCATCGTCCTGCCAACAATCGTCAAATACCAAGAGCCGAAAAGCCTGCCACGACAGCAGCGCTACGGGGCATGTGACTTCTTAGTGGCCGGTAGCACGTGCATGCCGACAGCTACAGCTGGCTCACCGTGTATCACTCGGAGAGTGATTCCGTATTTTGTGCCACAGGTAATTCGGGGTTTGCGCCGATGTTTTCATAGCTTTCTAGTGCTCGAGTATCGTATGGTAGAGGGAAATATCGCTTTGCTCTGTGCAGTACCCGTGCATGCCCTCGATGCGATAATTAACTTAAGCGAGCAGTAACACAAGCGGAACCTTATCCGAACTGCACTTTGATGTATGGGTACTTTGACACGTCCCTCCCTTGTAAGCCCCACTCCGCAAATCGAAGCCCCAGAACCCTCCAAAACCCTCAACCCGAGCTTTCACAAGCTCCCTCTTCCCCCGCATATCATTCCGTCAACGTGAATATCTCCAGTAAACAATTCCGAAGCAGCATATAACAACCCCACCCCTCTCCCTCCTCTTCACATCTCTACTGTACATCTCCACAACCAAGCATCAAACCACTCCCTCCAATTCCTTTCACATAAACCAACCCAACCAATTCACCAAAATGGCCGCCCCCCCAACCATCACCTCCAAAAACCTAACCGGGAAATTCTTCATGGTCTCCCCCTTCCTCCCTACTACTACTAACCCTCAACTAACCCCAGTAAACCAGAATAAAGCCCTCTCCGACGACCTCGACGACGTCCTGACAGAGCAAGGCATCCGTTGGATGACCCGCAAAATAATCTCCATTGCCACTATAACGCTCGACATAAAGCACTACACGGAAGACGACACCGAACACATCGACATCGAGCAGACCGCAACCGGCGGCATTTCTGGGACCACCGAGAATCGGATCCTCGACTGGAAGTAAGTGCTCCGCAGCTTCGTAGCGGAAATGTGCTAATGTGGGGTCGGGGAGTGCGGTAGACAGAGGCCCCACCAAGACCACCTTTTCGGTGAACTCACGGGACAGAGTCGCCGGGTTCAGCTCGAGGATGTGCAGGATGAGTTTTTGAAGAAGGGCTGGTTGGAGGGTGAGGCGCGGGAGGATGGGCTCGTTGAGGCTTTTGTGGTTAGTGTTAATGGGTGGAGTGCGCGTCAGGTTTGTTCCTCCCATCTCTGTGGCTTATGGAGGCTTTGGGCTAATTTTGGGGGTTATATGGTTGTAGATCTGGGGATTTGAAAAGTTTCATGAAAAGAGGTACTATTCTCGTCATCTCAGGTTTGAGAAGGGTGAGAAGACCTTGTTCAAGAAGATGGTTTACGATTACTTTGAGTAGATCAGGGGAGGTGCTCTTTCGTTTTCCCTATTGCTACGTTTCTAGGTGCCAGATCTTCCAGTTCGGTATTATACAGAGCAGTTATGCACGAGTAGAAAACTTTGATGAGTGATTCACTGTCCATGATCCCCACGAGAGCATTTTTGCCGGGGAGAGGGAGAATTCCATTCCAGTGACAGATAAGGCCATATCATACCGTTCAACATAATTCACGAATATTTCCTCCACAATGAAGAAAGCTAAAGATGAGGACTAGAGTACAGTAGTTCAGACCAAACAAGCATACAACAGTACCACGCATCCAAACAAACCCACAAAAAACCATGCATCCAAACAAAGAGCAGAACCAACGGAAAAAATGAATCATCAGTAATTAATAACCCCCTTCAAAATCCACACCTGCCCATTGGAAGCCTCATTCATCCGCTCCTCAACCTCAATACCATCCGGGAAAATCTGCAACTCATTATCAGCCTCCCTTCCCATCAATAAGACAAGCGAGGGGGAGAAACACAAACCTTCTTAACGCCCCCCTCCCATGCCCACCACACCGCCCTCCCAGCCAAAGTCTCCACCTTAACCCCCTCCTCCCAAGGATTCTCTGCAAGACAATGCGCCTCGACAAACTTCCTCAAATTCCTTCCGGCTCGATCCTCCCCGCCTAAGCCCTTGTATACTTCGCTAAGCACGTTGCCGCCAGCGCCCCCATCATCCGGATCTTCCCAGGGCTTCCGCGGCAGCTTCGAGATAGCGTAGTTCGTGGGCGCGAGGACGGTGGTGTTAGTTTTGCTGTCGGAGACGCGCGTCGAGATTGATTCGACGGAGCGGGTGAGGTCGCTGAAGATTGAGATGGATTTGTCTAGTGGGAGGACGTCAGCTAGGAGTGGGGGACCGGAGGGTTTGTCGGTTGTTGTGCTGGTGGACATGCTAGTTGGATGCTGGTTTGGGAGGCGGTCTTGTGGTGGTTGTTGGTTGGAGGGATAAAGGAGTGGGTAGAGGAGTTGGGATGTGGCTGTTGTTGTGAGTGTTAGGAAGAGGAGGGGGAGCTTCATTGTTTTCCTTCAAGTGGTGAGTTTGGTGAGATGGTGTTTTCTTTTAAGTGGATGGGAAATCTAATATTTTGTTGGGTGGTGTGACGTATTAGTAAATTTAATACTTGAATCCAAGGCAGCTTTGAGCCGGGTAAACTTGCTTGGCTTGTTTGCTTGGCTGACGATGGGGGTGAGCTTGAGGAAGCAAAAAAAATCAAACCCAGAGCCAGAGAAGGGAGGGATATTATCATCGAAAAGAGCGATGGCAAAACGGTCCTTGAGGGTAGCTGCAGGACTTATGGACTCGGATAATTCTGGAAGGTCAGTTGATCAGCCACAGGGTTAGGGTTCATCACGAGCCCATTCTGTTTCAACAAACCACCACCGAAACAAAAAGAGAGAAACTCCAAATTCCATCGCCCCACCCCGCCCATCCACCCGGTCCATCCACCCCGCCGTCATTGCCAACCAAAACCAAAAATGCATTTCCCACTATCGAGAACACTTCTGCCTCTCTCGCGGTTACCATTACTCCTCCGCCGCCGCCCACCACTACCACCGCTAAAAACTCACCTCAGCCAATCCTCACGGCGAACCTACGCAACCCCGGTCCTTGCCAAACCCACAAAATTCACACCACCTTCTCATCCCCCGTCCCCGCCCCGCGGCCGGGACCCTATAAACTACCCAGGTCCCCCAACCCATCAAGATCCAACAAAACGTTACCCAAACTCCATGCCGCCGCCAAACACCTGGTCACACTACTTCCTCACCTCGCGAGTCCTGCACTTCTACGTTTCCATCTCCGTCCTGTTAGTTCTGGGGACCTGGGCTTCCGTGGCAAACTTCCTCCGCACGACAGAGAGGGGCAGGGAGGTTGAGGGTGAATTATCATTGAGCCAGCCGCTGGATTCTGTGAAGCGGTTTTGGGAGGCGTATAGGTTGCACGCACACGAGCGGAGTTTGTTAGTTGCGGAGGTGAGGAGGAGAAAGGTTGAGGATGTGGATAAGAGGAGGGTGTATAGGCGGGCGCATGGGTTAGAGAAGGCGGGGGAGGAGGAAGGGCGCGGCAGGCGGGGGGTTAAGCTCGGAGCAGAGCAGGAAGAAATGAGTAGGGCTCTTAGGGTGTTGGATCCGGTTACGGGAATAGAGGAGAGTCCTACCGGTGGGAAGGGGGGGTGGGTGGAGGAGGAGATCCGGAGAGCGGAGGAGGAGGTGGAGAAGGCTGTTGCTGCTGCTGCCGCAACTGGGACTGTGACTGCTGGAGAATCTGTGGAGGTGGTGGCCGTGCCTACTCAGGGGGTTAAAAAGGAGAAGGAGAAGGGGTCTTGGTGGTCGAGAGGTTGAAGTGGTGAACGCTGAGCGGAGTAGAATAGGTGCATACGAGTAGGCTCTTCTGTAAATCGTTCCCCACTATGACAAACATTAATCAAGTAGTGTACCACAAGTGGATACAAGAGGTGCAAACTCTCCCAAGACGTCCGGGTATGGCTAACACCCGGTAGACCAATGGGCTAGACAGACGATCTCCTGCAAGAAAACTGCTGATAGTTGACGATCACCGAACATCTAGACACAACGATATTTCAATGAATCCTCCATTCCCCCCTCCGGTCGAACCGCTGACAGGCTATGGCTTAATTGATCGAGTAACAGGCCTACCGCTACCTACTCGTAGATACAGTACACCGAAACATTGTCGCTCCCACTTGGTCACTGGTAGGGTGTCTGCGTTCTCCCGTGGGATGAAGGCGATTCATCCGTCTTTACGACTCGCTCCGCCTCTGGCTTAGCACGTTGGATAAGAGCTCGCCCAAGGAGATGCGGGATGGGCGAAATCTTAATGCTCAATCGCCCTTTTACAGTTACTGATGGCAGAGGTGCGCTATCAAAGGAATTGCATCTCTTTAGAAGTCTTTCTCCCTTGCTGAGGGTATAAGTATAGATCTTACGATGAGTCCTCTTTAACCTCATTGAATGTTTTATCTATACGTTGCGAAAGAAACTGCGGTTGTCCCTAACAACCTAAGGACCTAGCTGCGAGTGTGAGCAGTATCCTAGTGATATCTTGGACTTGGTTCTCCCGAACTTTATTGCACGCAGTTGAGGACCAATACAAGGTAATATTGAACTCATCCGAGCTCTTCCACTTCCAGACCAAGTTAAACACAGCAAAACCCATATTGGATATACAATAACCTAGTGTATTACTAATATATTGCAGGCGGATGGGAAAGCCGTGCCATTGATCATTGACCCCATATCATGCAATAGTAACAAAGGTCATTTCATTTTGCCGAGGCGCCGCGAACCATAAAGCTTAAACCTAGCCTTTTCGAGTATCGTGTTCCATTCTTTCGTTTATCCTTCCTTTCATAGGAGATTAAGCCAGGAGTAGGTAGTGCTGTATCCACCGCTTCGATCTTTTAAGAAGGTTGTAGTGCTTGCCAGTCCCGCTAGTGATCCGCTTGTTATGCGAAAACTAGAACATCCTCGCCGATAAATGGACCGCGCATATTCCCCTCCCTGATCTCTCCTGGTTCTACAACCATAGCACAATCTATTATTATACTCTCAGGCCACCACCACCTCCATCCCCCACTAACTCCTCGGTTCCAGCTCTACCCCTCCATTTACAGACTGAATCAACCTAGTCAGCGTTCCCTTCAAAACGAGCCTAATGAACAATTCTGCCTGGGATCGTAGCTTAGTGGGTTGGCCGCCTGGCAGAAGGGTTGCGACGCAGGTGTTTCTCAACTAAGGTATCTCAAAGGTCTTTAAAAACCAAGAACTACCGCATATCGGGCGAAGCTCCTTTTCACGCTAGGAAGCCGAAATAAGATGTGGCAGGGAACTAAGGTTTGGTAAAGCCTTTTTTCAACGACGCCTCTCCATTGTCTCAAATTACCAGTTGATAGGGTAAGTTCCTGTTTTACCCTTGCTCCATAGCCTATATTGCAAACCAAAGAATCAGCAGTCATAGAGGAAAATGGCATCTTTAATATTCCAGATCATACAGAATTACTCTACTATCTAGTGTTCCCAATGGTCCAGGGCGCCACGGGGCCCGGCGGGGGGGTGCCAAGAGCCCCTGATGGGGCCGGACCCCGCCTGGCAGTCCGTCCAGGGAATCGAGATCCTAGGACGGCCGTCTTGGGCTCAGACAGTTGGCCTTATAGGGAAAGGCGCAGTGCTATTCAGAGGATGGGGTAGGGCCGCAGGCAACGACAAGGGAGAGCCTCGAGAGATGCAGGACAGCTGGTGACTGCATGAGTGATGGTTCGTGATTTCAGCTCTGCTTGTGTCTATTCCGAAAACCAGACAACCAAGTAGAATAAATGAGCTAGGTAGGAATCTCGAACTTTAGATTTGTTGGTACGCCATCTGGCTTGTAATGAATCTTTAGGTCTGATCTGCCGCCTCAATTTTAGGCGCATTGGACAATCCAAGGGAGAATTATTAAGCTTATAACCATGTCCCCAACTCTAGGGATGGCAGATGTTGAAACATCCATCGAGAGGAGCGAGAAATGGGGAGCGCAACTTAAGTAGGTTTACAATCAGAATCTGCATTCCAAGTGATGGATAAATAAAGTGGCTTGTGGCCGTGAGAGGCACATTTTGGTGTGACAATTAGTCTTGGGCTCTCACACCCCCGCCCGCGGCCCTTTGCATTATTAGACTTTACCGCATCGTATGGGGCACACAAAATCTAAGTCCATCCAAGCTTTCGGCCGTCTAGTGCAGGGCGTCCGCTCACCCCAAAATAACGGACTATATAGCCCATAGTCCGTCCCGTCCTGCCTCCAAGACGGATGAATTAGGCTGTGGAGAACACTAGTGCTGTCTCGTGTTGGAGTCAGAAAATAGGCTAGACTTCTGGCACTGTACTGTGTCATGCCCCATGAGCACGATCATAGGGAACCTATGCAGTGAACTAGTCTGTGGGAGGATGAGGGAGATGTTGGGCATCAGATATTAGAGGCCTGGAGGGCGCCCACAGCTACAAGAATGAAAAGGAACATTATTTATCTGGTTATCTGATGATTCCAAGATTTTCCGATAATCTTGTGGCATGGGAGGGATAAAACATAAAAACCAGTGGTATTGGAGACCTTTACCGAAAAATCAAAGGACGGGCAAAAAAACCAACGATAGTCGGGAGCTAATTGGCTCAAGAGGAATGGTACATCCGAGCTGTGACTAGCGAATGCTTGCGAACCGCTGGGAATCGGCACCTTAGAGGCCGGCACACGTGAGATGCCCAATCGTGAGAAAGAAATCACCAGTAGTCACCACAGATAATCACTTGCCACATCCCCAATCAATTTTCCAATTCTCCAGTAACTGTCTGCTATTGACCGGAACGGCAGCATCCATATGGAAATGCCCGAGCACAGAGGTCAAAAATTTGTATGGGAAACTATGTGTCCGCATTTGACCGCCCGTACTAAATTCAGATACAAATACCCAGATGCCCCATACTTAATAATTGCACATAGTTTTCTTACGCCCAAAGGTTTATGTGCGACTCGCCTCGGTATCAGTTCATCGTTCCGGGGCCGCACATTACCCTAAGATCGCCATTCCAACCTCATAATAGTGTGCGACTTGCCAGGAATCATGCGCCAGACCTCCTATGTCAGTAACCCCAAACTAGGGAAAGGGACGTCCGCCACCCTAATAAGAACCACAGGACCCTAGCCCTACCTTAGCTGCAATCACCAACCCTGGGTGACCGAGTATATGGCACAACTCTAACTAAATGTTATCATAATCGATTGATTGAACACACTTGCGCTTGTGTAAACAACACTCACCTACGAGCCCTAAAGAGTCTCATACCAAGAAATAGACTTTACGAGTATCATACGTTAATCTGCACACTGGCAAGCGCCATTCTGTAGCTTCCCGACTGGCCCCATTCAGAGAGAAGCCCTATCGCCCGCCCTAACAAGCAACCCACGATCACCCAAGTAGTGCTAGTACCAGTACTACGCTTGAATAAGTGTGATATCGTACGATAAAGTAACTTTTACTTTCGTATCTTATCATATTATAGCCCCGGCCACTACGCCCACACCTCTCACAACCACCACCAAATACCATCCCTCGATAGTGGATCACAATATTATGAGGTTAAGCCTCAGGCTGGTGAGCCGATAACATATAAATATTAGAGCTGGTCTCTCTCTCCCCACCCATTCGCCAGCCTGAATTCCTAGAACCTTTGTCATCGCGCCCCAAGCCAACAGAAGACAGGAAGAAAGTCCCAAAAAACATCGAACACCATCCCAGAATTCAGAATGAGCATCAGCAGCGATAGGCCTTAGGAGAGGGCTTCCTATCAAGGATATCTACTCTACTCCTCTTCTCACTAATCATACCCACCTGATTAATTCTCCTAGCCACCATAGATCCTCCATATAGTACACCATTGTCTTTCCTCTCTCCCTGCTTGCCCACGACAATATAGGAAACTAATTTAAGCTTCTTTCTTATGCGCACATAGTTCCTCTACTTAGGTTGGTATGGAAGCAACTGCTGCCTAGACACCAATTGCCATTCTACTCTTCATCACTTCTCTTCAAAATCCTTTATATGTCCCCGCCATGCCATCCCTCGTGCCCATCGTCCAGGTTGGCATTAAGGCTATAGGGGCTCTCTGTATATACGCGATTGGCACTGGAGACCAACCTCTACCCTCGGAACTCTACGTGTGTGATACTATTAGGTAATATGAAGTGGTTTGCACAATGTAATGCCTGTAGTTGAAGTTTTTATGCTGTACCCCTCTAGTGCACAAAGCCTGTTACTGTTTCCGGGGTTTGATTTTAATTTTAGCGTTTTTTCTCCAGGGTTCCCCCCTTATCTCGCCGGCAGTTCCTTTTTGCCAAGGAGTAGACACAATTCTAGATATACTAGGCTATTGGCCCATCAGTGACGGTATGTCAAGGTCGTGGGACACAGATGACCGGAAATAGTTGAACATCAGCCAGCCGCCTCCATCCCCGGAAGAACGGCGGATTCCTTGCCCATCTTGTGCAGGGACACCGGCGGAAAATCCGGCGCCCGGAATTCTCGCCCGTAAGAGTTGGGAAGGAAATACGGTTTACGTGAAGCCGTTCGAGTCAACGATGTTGCTTAGCGCTTTTGCGTGAGCTGTTAGGCCAAGAAATAAACATGAAAGGGATAGAAGGGATAAGTAAGAGGAAGGCTAGTTGGCATACGGAGAGAACTGCATGAGAAGAGAGTAACAGCCAGGATACATATACACCCCGTTATATCTATACAATTCCCACTAGAGGATAACCAAGCGCCCGACCTGCACACATTGTTCTATACACAACCCCAAGGGGACACCGACTGGTATGATATTATCGAGCGTCATAATTCATCACTCGGCTAATCAAGCTCCTATGGGTATGGGGTCCTGCGCGGGTTGCACCGGGACCTCCCTCCAGTAACTCGCGGTATCACTCTATGGCCCACACAATCTCTCCTCCTCTCTCCCTCCACCGAAACGCAGAAATGGCTCCGTAGACAGACCCAGTCTGCATCATCTCTACTTTTTACCCATGCACATCAGTCGACAAGCACTAACACCGCATACCCCAGACCGCTGTGTCTGGGATAAATTTGCCTTTCAGAACACATATAACTCAAGCATTTCATCCTCCCACAGCGCATCCCACACACGAGCATACCCTCACAACGCAACCAGCATCGCCAAGCTTATTTTTTCCTTATTCGTCCACCAATGGGTCTCAGGAAGACTGACTGCTTCGGAAAAGAAAGCCCCTACTAAGGATGCAACATACATTAATGAGATGCCAGCCTTTAACCTTTCAGTGGAAGTAGAAGGTCTGCTTCTAGTGCCATAATTCTTCTGTTTTGATTGGAACTTGGCTGCGGTCATTGACCCGAGAGGGCTTAAGGAGGGAGGGATAGAGGTGCCCGGCGGCCGAGATCAAATCAGGCTTTCACCCAGTATCTTGCCCATTCCCTAGCCTTGATAACAGAGTATAGAATAAAGTTAATTTAACAAGACAGATGTTTTACCATGAAGTGAACCCCAAGAGGTCTTCTAATCTCCATTGTACAAGGACTTGCCCAAAGCATATCAACCCTATAACAAACTCATCTTCAAACCCCCTCACAAAACTAAACGTGATCTCAGAAACCGCACTCGTTCGATTCCAATCATCCAAAAGTCCCATGCATTCCCCCTCAGCCCCAGCTACAACACCAATCATTACACAAGAACGTCAACCTACTGTATCCAAAACTGAAACCCACCGAAGATCTTTACCCCTCGCCACTAACTTAGGGGAAAACAAACAAACCAAACCTTCCCCCAACTACCATACGGCTATCGGGATCGGGACCCCAGCAAACGCCAAGCAGCAACGCCATCATCTATTCCCAAAAGAGGGTTGTGAGACCACTTACTGCACCCCCTTCAAACCAAACGCAGCCCAAGATAACCCTTCTCACATGGCAGCTGAGTCTTAGTATCAATATCATATCGTATTTTATTTAACACGCATACCACATGGGCAGCGCCTCCATTTCAGCAATTCTGCGACCCGACACCCCACGGCCAAGTGCAAAAAAGAGATCGAATCAAGGTTCTCGCGTACGCCGGCAGTTACCGTGTTGCCTAAAGAACAAACTGATATAAGTCCTCCTGTCCCTCCCAACGTCCCCCCCTTGGAAATCCCCCCCTCCCTCATTTCCCCTTTTATCTATCCATTATCTACCTTTATCAAAAAAGATTTGATTGGCTCGCCGTCAACTTCCATCATCAAAAATCACTCACTTTACCGATAAGCTTTCCGGACGAGGTGAGCAGAATGGGGTGTTTTTGGAGAAGCGAGAGCCACTGGACCAAGCATAACACGATGCGTGTGTTGATTCTGCTCCTCCTATGCGCGTTGGTGGTGATCGGGGTTGCAACTGCAGAGACTATTAGGACAATGAATACCCTAGCGTACTTCTTTTTCAAATTCTATCCATCCCTCCTACCGTCTCCCCACTAACTATTGCCCTGAAATCAGCATAATAGCACTCTCTTTGTCACTTATCGGAGCCCTCCATTTAACACTCGACCTCCTCCTCCTGACCTGCTCGACGCTAAACAAAATATATATAGCTATCTTATACAGCATCCTCATAGTTTGCTGGATAACTATCTCCGGCGTAGAACTCCTCGAGGTCGGAGGCCTGAGTAAACCAGGGGGAGCCTTTAACCTGAATCTTGGCTACAGCAATTGGGCTGGGTGCAATGCGAGGAATATGACCTTCAGTGGGTCTCCGGGAAAATCATATGTCACCCATTGCAGGTTACCTATTGTCAGATGCTCGGTTTCTTGGGTCATGGTGTAAGTCAGGTTTCGTCTTTTCCCTCTCTCCAAAAACATAAAATAAAGCAAATATTCTATAAGGAAATGATTGACTTGGCGGGGTTGGAATCGCCTATTAGGGTTTTGTATATTGTTGCTTGCGTATACGTGACGAAGGAAGAGAAGAGATCTATAAAGATGTTCAGCCGCTCAAAGGTGCAAGGAAGCAATGAGGTGGAAGGGCCAGTTGCTGATCCGCCATCAGACGGATACCCCGATAGGGTGGTGAGGGCTGTCATAGGGGAGCAAGATGGAGAGATGCCAAAGACCAGCTTGGACCAGGACTATCCTAAGGGGGATCTAGAGAAAGTCTTTCTTCAATACGCGAAGGGCTAATGATTTCAACGCCCTAATGTATTAATTTCTCTATGATGTTACGATTATTTCTATTGGATGGATTGGACTCACATTTCCTCTACGAGTGTCGGGGTATTGACCGGCTGGTACCTATAGCATGAGGATCTTCAGAGAAGAAAACTTTAGACAAAAGATTCCCGACAAACAGGTTACCACTCAGTGTTTGCCCGTAGATTCTATCCTAACTCCATGAGACGAGGGTTTCCGAGGACCTTAATTACGTCCTCCATAAAAAACTAGCAAAACCGTGATTAAGAAAAACTAAGGAAGTAGACAGAGATAGGAGCAGTGCGAAGGTTAGTGAAGAGCACTAGGGAGGTTTTATTTGCACTACCTAATATTCCTAGTAGAAGTCAAGACTAGAGTAGACTTTCCGACCCTTTCCCCCCTCAAATCCTTGTTAAAGCAAAAATCCGCCCTACCCACAAAGGCTTCATCATGGCTTTATCCAGCCTATGAGCGAGCTTTATAGGACTAAGCCCGGTAGAAGCCTTACTGAGAGTTCCTATAGCTTTTCCTATAGATATCCTTGACAATAGTTTTAAGACTCAAGTAGGCTCCGGACCGATCCCAACTGGTCGCGGAAGAATCACCACTCTTCAACTCCTACTCTTCATGAGGCGTCCTGCTCCCATGACCACTTTAGCTCACAGGCTTGGTAGGCGAGGATTTAGGAGAATCTAGGTCTAAAGCCAAAGATAACAGGAGTGAGATGGCTTTTGCTGCTGTGAGAGCACCAAAACTAGGGGAGTGCTCCCCACGCACTATAGGATAACCACGGACGAGTATCCATAGCCTCCAACCTGCACTACTCTCTCATGGTCTGCTCTGTGGGCGCTTACGTGGTCCTGTTCGCTTGTCCATACTGCCTCTCTTCCCCGACCCCCATTGCTGGATCGACATTCCACACTCCCCTGCTGTCCTTCCAGGATGCTTTAATGAACACAGCCGGGGATGTCATATTTTGACACGAAGGCCTTTAGAAACTCACCGGGATCCAGATATATCCACCTTCTCTCAAACCTCCCGAGGCTCAAACTCGAAGAGCGCAGGTTTCAAGGCAAGCTTCATCCCACGGAGGGTGTCGATGCTCGTATAGCCATCTTAGGGGGCTTATAAGTCCGACCTCCATACAATATGCAGCAGAGGAACCAACCAACCGTTTGGTATTTGCTAACACCTAGACTGCCAAGACATACAATCTAAATCGAATTACTGTATTACTAAAAACCCACAATAAATCGCCCATACAATAACTAATTTGCCCTGAAAAAGGCTCAGAGGGTAATCCATAGAAGGCTTTGAGAACCCCGAGGGGAGAATATGTTCCGATCTCGATTTGACTTGGTTGGTTGAAGGGTTTTTGCACCATCCACCCACCTAATAATAGCAATTTCCATGTCGGGGTGGCTACGTGGGGTAAAGATTTTTGTCGGCCTACTGATGCATGGGGTATTTTATTTGAATGTGCTAGAAGCCTCCCAAGGGTGACAATGTAAGTGTTTATGGTACCTCTAGAGTCCTTCACAGCACAGCCAATCTATATTTAGACCACCTACTGTAGTAATAATACAGTATAATACTAGGTACGATCTTCTGGCACCGCGGAAGACCTTAGTGCCATAGCATTCTAGGAAAATTCAGAAAAACTTACCAGCGGAACCTCAAGGGCTACCGGTAGTCCTCCTCTCGGTTCGGGAGAAACTCTAGTTGTAACTTACTTGTACTTGATTTAGGGTTTACCAGAACCCAGGATTTGCGGTGAGTGCGTGAGACAACCACCCGTCTACGGTATAGGTCCACGCCGTCAGCCAATTAGGAGAGAGTGACAAGGTGATCCTGGAGCTATGGGCAGGCTGTGCTTCTAGTCCTACATATCAAGTGTAGAATATTAATACACTCAAATCATGTTCAAGACACCCGCTACGACTCAATTTGGGTGATAACTGTATAAGAACCTTCTATCCACCCTCCACTCTAATCTACGATAGCAATCCACCCCGATTTTTTCAACCTCACCCCGAAGTCACACAAAGTCACCCAAAATGTCCACTTCCCTCTGCCCTTCCGGCGATAGTCGCTGGACAGGACGAGGCATCTTCCCAGTTAGATTAATGCTATTCGTATTCATAATAGCAGCCATCTCGGTGTCCGCTGTTGAAATCGTCGCTACCATAAACATTAATGCGTACCTCTCCCCCCTCCTTCTTCCTAGCAGTGAAGACTAACCTCTACTTTTAGTATTACGGCCTTAGCTCTCGGTTTGATAACGCTCGTACACACGATAGTCGACATCGCCCTGTTCTTCAACTCGAAGCTCAAACCAGTTTATGTAGTCGCAATGTCAAGCATCATGTTCTCTTTTTGGCTAATCTTCTCTGTCTGGGAAATCGTCGAGATGGTGTATATGGGATACGACAGAAGAAGCGGGACCTACTATGACTCCTACCAATGTAGCATTGTGGATATGAAAGACTATGACAATAAGTCTCCCGGTGACTGGTCCTGTCCTTTGCCCAAGGCCAGATTTTCATTTTCTTGGATTTTGGTGTATGTAACGCCCTAAGCTTCTCAAGACTAGCGGACCACTGATTATTGATCAATTAGGCTCTTGTACATCGCGTCAATCGTTTATTCGGCACAGGCGTTAAAGAAGGAGAAGAAGGATACCTTCCAACGACAAGTGGACCAAGCAGTTGCGGCAATACAGGCGATTGCGCCCCCTATAATGGGCTGCCCTCAGTGTGGAGCGCAAATGCTTGCACATCAATTGTACACCGATCTACCTAGCCCCCGGTACGTTCAAGGTAACCCAGCGGCGGATAGCGAGAAGATGAACAACGATCCTGCTAGGAACTACATTTTCCCCTGAGCAGCTTATTCAAAGTGCTTCTCCCGCCCCGAGCACTCTTTAGTTTCCTTCTTCTTCTTCTTCTGGCTTGCTTTTTTCTTTTTCTTTTTCCCTTTTTTCCCTTTATGACGGACGAATTCTTGGGATGGAGAAAATGGTTATGGTTGGATATCGCCATCCACAGGCGATCACTCGTTAGTGAGAGGATTTCGCCTTTGACCTCTTACTGATAGCCATGGATGATAACGCAGAAGCTTTTCAATTTCCTTTCTTCCCGTTATTTGTAACCCAGAATACGGCATATTTATTTGGGTTTTTCTTTTATTATTATTCAGCCTTGCGAGTTTCATGCGCCCACCCGGCGCATCAACGGCAGTTCCCGATCCGAAACTCCCCCTCCCCCGCTTCCATATAACCATGGTGATACTTAAGCGCTTCGTGCGAGAATTTTAGAATGCTCGAGGGAAGGTTGTCCCGCCCTCATAGGCCACCGGTGGTTTTAGTCAATAGTAACATTCGAGCCCCGTTAATGCGGTTGACAGTACAAATAGAATCCAGAGCAAATATCCTAAGGCCAAATGCCTTATCAATACCTACAGTAGCGCTCTTAAGCCACAATCTTCCCCAAGTATTCACAGCCTTGCAATGGTCTATCCATCCCATAGGTAAGGCATCAGCCGCACCCCACCTTCCAACCAACCTGCACAGCCAAGCGCCATACAATCCTAAAAGCAGCACCAAGACGGCAATATCGCCTCAATCATACACCTGGAACATGCGCAAAATCACATTTTGCCGATATCCAACCCAATCAAATTTGTAGGCCCACCCCTCCTTCCAACTCATAAGAACCCTCTCTATCTCCCTTACTCCTCCCCGCACACTCTCCCGCCACGCACTCTCGCCCAGTTCGCACTGCGAAGGTGAAAAAAATTACAAGCTCTCCTCACGATTATAGCTACGCCTAATTATAACATCGCGATACAATACGATACGAGTCCACGAATAAAAATTTGACCAAAATGCTAGCAAACGGAGACACTCGCTGGGCTGGCTTCTACATCGTTGCAACCTCCATCGGCCTAGCCATCTTCTCAACCGTGACCGCAGGAATAGCTATAGCAGAAACAACGCTTACCGTAAACATTCTCGCGTATGATACCCTCCCTCCCTTCCTTCTTTCCTTCCATTCCTCACTGACAAAATACAAAATCTCCAACAGCGCAACAACCCTTACCCTCTCCCTCATCACCCTCATCCACTCACTAACCGACATCTTCCTCTTCAAAAAGTCCCACCTGAACCCGGTCTACGCTGTCAGCCTGTACAGTATCATCTTCACCTTCTGGCTGATCCAGACGTCATGGGAGCTTGTGGAGGTGGTGTACGCGGATAACGGGTCCTACTACGACTACTATGCGGGCATGTTTGGGTGCAGTATTGGCGACACACAGTACTATCCGTGGGCCGAAGGGTTCGACGTTAAATGCCCGTTGCCGAAGGGGAGATTTGGTGTTAGTTGGTTCATTGTGTAAGTCCTTCTTCCCTCTTCCTCCCTCCCCTAAATGTGTGAGGGGGCTAAATATAGAGGTGGGGAGATATTGTAGGATTTTGTATGTTATCGAGATAGTATTCGCCGCTCAGGTGCTCAAGAAGGACCAGAAGAGGAAGTTGGTCAAGTTGATTGACGAGAGGATTCTGGCCTTGGGGAGGAGGAGCGGTGCCGGTGGTGTTGTGCGGACCAGTGGAGGCGAGAGTGTGTATGAAGAGTGTGCCAAGGAGTCCGCGATCATTGATCAGAAGGTCATGGGCTCCCATGACGAAGTGTAGGCTTTCATACACCTACTCAACGTACGGAAGATCCACAAGCATTAGGTGGGGCTATTCAAGAGATGGGTTAACGAAGTTATGATTTCTGCGGGATGAAGGTACAAGGGAGGAGGTGGAGGAGTAAAGCTCAGTTCGGCAGTCACAATATCATATTATTGAATTTATATCATATTACTGCCGTCAAGCAAACTACCGTATCGTTAGTGTCATCATAAGATCTGTTAACGTACTTGTACCAAACGGGAATGCTCGAGTATAATGATTACTCAACACCCCACTATCCGTCAATCCATTCATCCATAAAGCTATGATGATCCTAACTCAACCCTTATCGCCACCCCCACTCGTGTCTTCTCACTACCAGTAAGATAGCCCCCAGTCGGGGCTGTAGCGACAAATTCCTGATCCCTATGCTCGGACGCCTCACTCCTACTATAATATGATACCTATCGGTATGTGTACTAGCAAACCTACCGTATTCAAGTAACCACAGCAACCTAACAATATACTGGCGCTAGAGATAAAATAACACTATCCTATTTCCTCTTAATATATCTCAGTCAGCTTCGAAGCACAACTATTTACATTCCCTGGCTAAAAAGATGCGTTAACTTTGACATTTTTTTAATAGATAGAGTGTTTTGGGATGTCTGAGATTCATTTTTAACCTCTGCACTTTATGTCTAGTACCGTACAAGTACTGCAAATACAGGTATGATACAGTACTGTACTTGTATGCTACTAAGACGTGAGGACGCTATTGGCTAACGCTATGAAGCGACTGAATGCCACTTCCCGCGTTTAACTCGCTCTTAGCTTTGAATACTAGTACTAGTACAAGTACCGCTCCGTACACACTACCTTTTGTTACGCTTAACCCTTGTAGCTTTCCTCCCCGCCGCACATGAGCAAAGAAAAAGAAAGAGAACTCTGCTTCGCAAGATGTTTTCTGACTTTAAAGCCTAGGGCAAGTTGTCTGCCCAAATACGCCCTTCCTCCCCCCCTTCCTTCCCACCGGCTCATTCACTTGGACAGCGTCACGCCGTGCCAAGATCATTTACCCCTCATCTGAGCTACCATACTTTCAAAACCACCATGCAGCGATCCGCAGTAACTTAATGAGAGCGCCAATACCGGCAGAAAGGGTAGAAGGAGGAAGCATCGTGGTTAGGATTGAGAGCTAAGGTCTACCTTTATGCCGTTTCGTCAAGGGAGGAGGAAGGGAGGATACAGTTCAGTAGAGTACCAGAATCTACTTATCAGACTATCAGCGGAAATCCCTACGATAGGTTTTTCGCTCGACAAGTTAACAGAATTGCGAAATACGAGTACTGTAATACAAGCTACCAGTCTTAGACAGTAGATGGGGCGATTGTCGCTTTTTGGTTTACCTCCAGTGACCACGGTGAGCTTCCTAGATTCTTGACTATGACATGACACAAGTGTTTACTTTACCACAGCTCCCTGCTGGAGCTTCGCTGTATCTGGGAGTTTCCGGTAGGCCGGGTGAGGATCTCCCAGTCCAAGACTTCCAATCTGCACTTGACAATTCATAAAGTATCCAGATGACTTTGTGCCAAGATGTCTCAATTTACACCTAAACCCGCGAATCCAGTGCCACAGCATCAGGATGCCTTACGAACTGCCAAGTATCCATGATACAATAGAGACCTGCAGAAGATGGCGTAGCAAATTACAAGAGCTCCTATGCCACGGAGCGGTACTGAGCACATAAGATAGTACTAGTACTGTACGAGCAGTACCATACAAGCCCCATGCAGCAATGATACCGAAGCAAAAGTCTTGGCTGCCAACCACAAACAACAGAGTGTGGGCCCTTTGTGCCATCGTGTAACATGCTATTAATAGCTCCCACCAACACAAGACAATACCGTAGCTAACAACCGCACCACCAAAAAATAAAAACTCACCCCCATCATAAACTACCCCAGCCTACCATTAGACTAAGGAAAACCAAGTTTTTAAAAAAGTATTGAAAGAGGGATGGGAGCGTCCCCCCCATTCTAGAGAAATCGCGGAGCACAGGACACCACATGGTAATAGCTTGGGCAGTTTATTAACGTGAAGTGTCCCCCCTCACGAGAAGTTTGTTATGCAAGAATATGGTGGGCCCGAATTCACGTGTGCTGTATCGTACTCCGCCGGGCTATTCGAGAATTGGCATGGTATGCATTCTTACGCGTACGTGGTCAAGATCTATCGGTGCTTTTTTTTCCCTTCTTTCAAATTTCCGGCTTTTTGGTTTCGGAAGAGCACTTTTTTTTTCTTCTTCTTCTTCTGGGGCTGTGTGAGGTTGGAGGTTGTGATGGGCGGTGCTCGGAGGGGGGGTAAGGCCCCCCTAGCCATGCTGAGGCTTTGTGGGGCCAATTGCCCCCTGCCGGCTCTAATAGGGCGGTAGGCAATGGCTTTAGAGGGATTGGTTAGTGGTCATGGTGTGTCACTCGGTCATTCGGAAGTTTCTATCACATGAGCATCCCATTATTATACCTTCTAAGGTACCGCACCCTCATACAGCATAATTCCATTCACGGGCCCCAGCCAGATGGAGCCCCAGATAGGGAGACAGGCAATGACGGCCGCGTCTTCTCCGCCGTGAGCACGTCCTCCAAAGTCATCTTCCACCCCCCGCCGACGTCCCCGGCCTTTGCCCAGAATTTTGATAAATGCCTGGTCCCTGAATCGCACAGTATCGTAACAATTCTATGTCCGGGCCCCATTTGTAGTGCTATGCGTACCGCTGCGACGCCTATCACTCCAGTTAGCCCTTCTCCCCCCTCCCTATTTTCCATCTACTGGGAAAAACAGACAATTAACCGCACTACTACTCCCAACGAACAGTCCCTCCCGCTCAACCAAGAATCTAGCCATAGCCATTGCCTCCTCGTCACCTACGCGGAAAGCATCGTCAATTAGTGGCCTCCCAGCCTCAAAGTTCGCTGTGACACGGTTGATCCCGATGCCTTCTACAATTGTGTCCACCTGCTGTCTCCTCCGGGTACCCTCTCGCTCTCGGATGTCGAACATAACCCCGTAGCGAACACGATTATACAACCCACTACCCTGTGGGTCTGCCAGGACGATCTTAATCTTCGGAAGGCGGGGCTTAAGGTACCTCGCTACGCCAGATATCGTCCCGCCAGTGCCTATTCTCCCGTGAACAAAACGCCTAGCAAGCTGAGTACCTCACCATGCAAACAAACCTGCACCTGCAACAAAGCAATCTAAATTACCTCCGCACTGGTCGAATATCTCGGGCCCGGTCCCTTCATAATGCGCTTTCCAATTCGCCTCGTTCTCGAACTGGTCCGCGAAGAAGCCGCGGCCTGGGATTGAAGGCGAATTTGTATGCTCTTCAGATCGCGCACGGGCTTTGTTCACGAATTGTGCACGGTCTACGATTGGGGCGGGGGGCACGTGCTCGACTTCTGCGCCGAGTTTTGTTAGAAGGTCAGACTTTTCGGTGGATTGGTCGTTTGGCATGCAGCTTCTCCTAGTTAGAAATGGCAGCATGAAGAAGAGAACGGAGAGGTACATGTGTGCTAGGTATCCACGGGCTCGGCAGAGAATTGCTAGAGAGACGCCGGTTGAACCGACGGTGCCTTCGTAGACTTTATCGCCGGAATGAGGCGTCAGGAGGCCTCCTATCTCAGCCTTTTTATGTGCGTTAGTGAGTTTTCCTAATTCTCAGGAATTAAGACGAGTACCGTTTCTATAAGTTTCATTGCTACTCTATCCTTAACTGAGCCTCCCGGTTCTAGGAACTATCGCCTGTGAGCTCTGGAACCATAAAGTTCACTCTTGGATATACCTCTGCCTTCCCTAATATTTCGCATCCGGTAGCCTCTGAAAGACATTTTATCCTAATTAGAGGGGTATTCCCAATACACTCTTCCAGCCCGTTTCGTATGTCCTCTGTACCTTTAGCAGGTGGAAATTTTCGCTCCGAGGGAGCTTCTGAAGGTCGATCGGAGGAGAGCCAACCCACAGCTAGAACAGCGCCAGCGCCGATAGTGATCCCACCAAGAAGAATTGTTGTTTGCGAGTATTTTTCCATTGGTTAGCAATTAAAGACACAGTAGCGAGAGTTTTACTGTTAGGCGGGGATACAGCTCCTCGTTCCCTATTTCAGCACAGTAAGCCTGAGTGACGTCGGAGGGGTAATTAAATAGTTAAATTTTATCGCCCAGATTGAGCCGCAACGCCATAGAATAGTTTCTCCACATGTGATACAAACATTCTTCCTGTCCCCCTCCTTGCCCTCCCTCATTCCCCTTCCCCGCCTCAATCATCACTGCATCAAATGGACTCCCCATTGTTGTCATCACTTCTCCGATCCTTCTTTCGTCGCCGTGCTTGCGCTCGCCCCATCAATGGCTCGATCCGCCGGAATTACTCCCTCTTGCCGAAATTTCCGTTTCCGAGGATCACAGCCGACACCTCCGGTGAGACATGGCAGCCGCGAACGGCGTTCCTCCAGAAGGACCGGACGGGCGAGTTTGAAAAGTACCCTATGGTGGATGCACGAGGGTTGGCGAGGAGGAAGGAGAGACCGAAGAGAGTGAAGATGCTGGTTCGGGATTTTATCGATGGTCGGGTTCTTTCTCTCTTAAAGCACAGGGCCTGAGAACCCGAAATTGGGGAATTTCCTTATTTTATCAGTTTTTGCTCCGGATTAGGATTCTAACCGAAGGGTTAGAGCGGATTTACAGACAGTCTTTACAATCCCAATTACGGCTTCTTCTCAAAATTCGCTGTCATCTTCTCTACTGAGAAGCCGTTCGCGTTCAATCTGATTCGCGACGAAAATGAGTTTCAGAGGATCCTCGGAGAACGGTACACTAGCTTTGAGGATAAGCTGGATGAGGTGGAGATAAACCCTATTAGGCAGCTTTGGCACACGCCTACGGAGCTATTTAAGCCTTACTATGGGGAGGCAATCGCCAGGTACTTGGTGGAGAATTACAAGCTCACGCTATTCCCGTACAGCGATCTCATAATTTACGAGATGGGTGCTGGGAATGGTACTATGATGTCGAACGTATTAGACCATATACGCGATACAGAACCAGACGTCTACCAACGGACGAAATATAGGGTTATCGAGATCAGTGAGAGCCTTGCAAAGATCCAAAGGGAAAAGGCAGCTGCCGGGGGTCACTCGGAAAAGATTGTGATAGTTAACAAGAGCATATTTGACTGGGACACATATGTCTCAGATCCGTGCTTCTTCTTAGCTTTGGAAGTGCTCGACAACTTCGCTCATGACGTCATTCGCTATGACCCCCAAACAGAGCAACCATTGCAGGGAATTGTCTTGATCGATGCTGCGGGGGATTTCACCGAGTTTTACACACCAAAACTAGACCCCACCGCCGAGCGATACCTGAGAATCCGCCAAAAAGTCGCAAGGCCAGGCCACAACCACCCGTTAAAAGGACCAAAACTCATTCGAAGATTAAAAGACCAACTCATACCGTTCTCAGAAAACCTGACAATACCGGAGTACATCCCCACCAAAATGCTCGGATTCTTTGATATCCTTCGAGAACACTTCCCCGCACACCGATTGGTCGTCAGTGACTTTCATGCACTTCCAGACGCTGTCAAAGGGATTAATGCGCCGGTTGTGCAAACCAGATACAACCGAACTAGTATTCCTGTTACCACCCCATTTGTACGTACCTTACATACCACCCCGCAAATATCCGTGGAGATGAGACTAATGAAGATATAACACATATAGGTGCAACAGGGATTATTTGATATACTGTTCCCCACAGATTTTGGGGTCATGAATGATTTGTATAAGGCTATGACGGGAAAGCTGACACGAGTGATGAGGCAGGAGGACTTTTTGAGGAGTTGGGCGTACCTGGAAGAGACAGAGACTATTAATGGGGATAACCCAATGCTAAACTGGTACAAGAATGCCAGTATCCTGAGCTCGGTTTAGAATAGGAGCCTAGGGAATAGAATAATGTATTATATCGGGATATGGTATGGCTTCGTGTGTCCATGGATCGCTGTGGCATCGGGCCCATATCAAGCTTTTGATACTTTCCAAGGGCATCCCCCGAGAGGCCAGGTAGTAAAACAAAGGTGCTACGTGCTGTGCACAAGGGTAAATTAATTCGGACCTCAATTATGTACTTTAGTGGTGATATCAGAGTCCCGACTAAATATTTACGTTGGATCCAATCCCCAATTCTCTAAGAGGCTTTCCAAACATACTATCATTCTCCACCCCCCACTCATACCCACGAGTTTGAAGGGATCTACGGTAACCTGAATAATTTCCCGTGACCCCAGTCATTTCACTATGACATTCCAGCCAAGCCGCCATTTAACGCGCAACGCGTCGACCACCAAAAACGAATTTAACCTTCCCACCTCAACTTCTACGGAGCCTTCCACCACCAATTCACACACCACCGCCGCCGCACCGCGCCAGCCATCATTGAACCCACTCCCCATTCAACCGATAGCCAAGGGTGCAAAGAGATGGGTTCGCCTTCAAAGAAACCTTCTCTAATGGACCTCCTTTCCGAGTAAGCCCCCCCCCCCCCTTCAAAGCAAGAACAAAAAAAATGATTAAAATTCTTAGCGAGGCACAAACATACCCAACCCACCAACGAGTCCAATCCGCACAAACCGAGCTCGAAGGATTCACTATAGAAGACCGAAGTTACCAGCGGCAATTTGCAACAATGTATTTTTTACGTCTAGCAGATTTAAAGCCATCGGTGGAGGCCGCTGGATTGGAGGCTTGGGAGGGTGCTGAGGTGAGACCCTCAAAAGCCCTTTTTTTAAAGCTGTGTTTAATAATGGGTAGATTGGAGGCGAGCCTGTTCAAAGAGCCGACCGCGTCCTTGAAGTCCGCCAGGGCGAACTCTGTTGGATTGTGGGCACAATTTACATGGAAATGCCACTAAAACCCAACATTCTCGAGGACATTACGAAGGACCAATGGATCGCGGCGCCGCCTCCTCGGGATAAGTACGTGACGCCCGGGGCAGATCAGACCATGCTTGAGGATGAGTCTGGACGGCTGAGGCTTGTGGGGAAGGCGCTCGAGAAGGAGTGCCTGGTTACTGGGGTAGTGGTCGGGGTTATGGGGACTGAGACTAAGGATGGGGATTTTGATGTTGTGGATGTGGTTGTGCCTGAGTTGCCATCGCAGGAGAACAGGTTGGAGATTGATGGAGAGGAGAAGAAGGGTGGTAAGAGGAAGGTTGCATTGGTCAGTGGATTGGGGTTCAGAGGGAATGCCATGGAGAATTTTGAGACGGAGCTGTTGGCGGAGTATTTACTTGGTGAAGTCGGCGGAGTAGAGGTTAGTTCTATGATATCTACTTTACAAGAAGAGAAAATACTAACCATTACAACAGGATCAAGAATCCGCATCGAAAATCACCCGCCTCATTATCGCCGGTAACTCTTTAGCCCCAACAGTCGCTCTCCCACCTGTCAAAGGCGAAGAAAAGGTTTCCCTCCTCCCTCTTCCCTCCCTTCCCCTCTACTCCACCTAGCTAATCTTCATACGATAGCATAAAAAATACGGCTACGACTCAACAACCTACGATGCAAACCCCGCCCTCGCCCTCGACAACCTCCTAACAACCCTCCTCCCCTCCCTCCCCGTAACAATCCTCCCGGGGCCCACTGACCCGGCAAACGTCTCCCTCCCACAGCAACCCCTCCACCCCGCCATATTCCGCAACGCAAAGCACTACGCCACCTCCTCCCTACACACAACTACAAACCCCTGCAGAATCGACATCGATGGGCTCAAGTTCCTGGGAACTGCGGGACAGAATCTGGACGACGTGTACAAGTACGTTGAAGGAGAGGACCGATTGGGAATGTGCGAGCGCTTACTGAAGTGGAGGTGTGTGGCGCCGACGGCGCCAGACACACTCTGTTCGTTCCCCGTCTCTACACTTTAGTTACATTTCGGGGCTAATGATTAGTAGGGTCCTTCCCGTTCAAAGACAAGGATATGTACGTCATAAAAGAGTGTCCGCACGTATTTTTCATAGGGAATCAAGAGAAGTTTGAGACTCGATTGGTTGAAGGTGACATTTCCCCTCAATACTTTGGTGGTGGTGGAGTTTACTAATTTGGAGTAGGACCTCAAAACCAACTCTGCAGAATAATCCTGATACCCAAGTTTTCGGAAACGAACGAGGTGGTGCTGCTAGACCTTGACACACTCGAGTGCGAAAGCGTGAAGTTCGGCGTTGAGAATGGGGCTGCGTCGCCTGGTTAGTTTGCTATTTTCTTGCTAATTATGATCGACATAGATAACTGGCTAGATGATGGGAAAAATGTACTATAGAAACTACAAATACTAAATGGCTAAATAGCCCCCCTTCTTTTCCCTTCACACAACAATACAATTGATAAGCCAAGTCACCTAGAAACACAGTATCACAGCATGATTGATGAAAGCGAATTTGACAGTGGACTGCCTAACTAACAATTCCATACGAGAATTAATACATTCCCTCCTCCCAACCCTCTCCACTTCGAAAACATATAACTAGCATGTACCGTACTAGTACTGGTGTTCCACCCTCCCCCTATTCCTGCGGCCGCCAGCTATCTTCAATCGCACAGCACAAAACGCCTCCCGTACAAGCGAATAAGCGATAGCATATCAGGAAAGGATTAAGATATGAAATGAAAAACACATGCCCCAATGAAAAAAAGAGAGAAAGGAAGAAAGAAAGAATGGTGAATGGTGAAATATAAAGAATAAAAAATAAAATAAAAAAACTCCGTTTAATACAGGGTAAAAACAAGATCTCACACCATCTAGGTGAAAAGTACCGCACCACACTAATACAGCACAGCGCCGTAAAGCTTTAAAAGGAAAAGGGAAAAAAGGAAGAGGAAAAGGAAAGCTACGAAAATCAAAGAGGAGAAAACCTGAAAAAAGGGAAGAAAAAAAAGAGGGGCTAGGGAAAAGCGATAGAAGGTGAAAACTACTGTACACGAGACGTAATATAATATAAAGCTAGTATCATAAGAGATAAAGGAAAGGAAAGGGAGGAAGAGGAAAGAGAGGAATTTTTTGACATAATTTATTTATTATCATACCCGACCTGACTATTCGTTATTGTTAATTTCCCCCGCTTGACTGACTGAATTGACCAAACGGGCGGGGGAAGATAAAAAAGGAAAGGAAAGGATGCAGAGGGCAGGTAAGAAAGTAAAAAATGTATATAAAAATGGAACAATGGTCAAGAAAAATCTACGAGAATTTCCAGCGGTGAGAGCAGATTTCGCAGGTGCAGAACTATATTATGCCCGTATCATTAACCCGCGCAAGTCCAACAAAAATAATTAGGGAGGAAGAAACGTACGGTAGTCATAGGTTCATCGGCAGATCTGGTCTGCGCCTGGGTATACGAAACCTTCTTCTGACCACACTTTCCACACGTGAGTTGGTCGCTGATAGACTTCTCAGATTTGGCCATCATGGCGGTCCTCATGTTCTCCTCCATGAGCTTCTCGTCGGCCTGCCTCCTCTGCGCGGACGCCATCTCGCTGCTCTCCATGTCGGAGAGGCGTTTGGGAGTGATCTCGCCGGAGACGACACGGTTACGGAGGTTATTGTCCTTGCTCTTGAGGTTGAGGAAGAGGACCTGCATGCGGCGCTTGTAGGCTGCGTCGGTCTTCTTGTAGTTTGTGAAAGTGATGGATTCGATGGACTTTGCTAGCGATAGGAGAGCGTCCGAAGCTATTCACCGTCGTCAGTTTCTACAAAATGCATATACTCAGGAGTGACTCAGGTGTCGGATTTCGTACAAGCATCACACCCAAGTGCCAACGCGTCATAAATGATGCCAAGACAGTTGTCACGAGTAGCTTCGCCGGTGCACTGCCAATTAACATTATCGGTTTTTCTAGATCTAGTGGCAAGATCCGCTGGGCGTTTTCCGGAAGGCTTCGGGGGGGTTCTAGATGGGGATACGGTGACCATGCGCTCCTTCTTGCCGTCGTGAGAGGACGATCCGGAGGGCTTAGTCTTGGTATGAACATCTTTCTTCCACTTTGCGACGATTTCTTTGGCGAGGTCCGAGACAGATCTGTCACTGTTCATACGCAGCTTGTTGACAGCCATACCGACTTTCGTGTCCTATCATCGCAATAGCACATGTCAGTTTCGGAAAATCCGGGAGCGCGGCTAGAGCTTTAGCGGGCAGTGGGGGGATTGGGATGAATTGTGAAGGTACTATATTGATGTGTAGGAGGGATGACGAACTCTCAATAGCTGCTCAGTAGCGGTAACGCCAGTCCTCAGTGAATTCAGAATGTCAATTAAAACCGTTGGAGGAAGCTTCTCTTTAACGGCTTTCTCAATGTTAGTGACATGTGTCTTGACTTCTCTCGCGTCCATGATTGCGGTAGCTTTTGAAAGGCGAGAAATTTGTCGTGGAAAAGGCTGTGGGTGGTGATGGACCACAAGATATAGGGAAGGAGAGGATAAACGAGAGAATACCGGGAGAGGTGGGAGGAGCGAACGAGGCGGAGGGGCAGGGAGGAGGGGGTTACTGGCAAACACCAGTGGGCCTTAGATGTTGATGGTTAGGGTAGTGGAGAGAGGGAAAGAAGTGACTATAAGTTTCAGAGACAAAGAGAGAAACGAGTTATGGTAACTTGGGTTCAGGGCCTGGTAGGAGGATTGCAATTTAGGGTCTCGTGAGCGAACAGTAACCCAAAATTACGTAAGCTTTAGCTTAGCTTAGTAAGTTTAACTCACCAAGTCCTGAATCACATCATGTCACTCGCTTTAATGCCCAGTACCGGTAACACAAAATTACTCAACTGTCACTTCAGTAAGTAGCAAAGGTTTACCATTCTCCAGTCATCCCAAGCAGCCTATCTTCCGGTTTTATTACCCTTTGATAGCCCCCTTCGCTTCCCTTCTCCTAATAAACCGCATGACAAACGCCTCCTTCGTTCTAGAAAAGTGTTGGAGAACCAAGTCGTCAAGTTTGAACTTATCGAGATCGACCTAGATCCATCTATGAGCAAATATTCACCCCCGTTACTCCAGGAATTTACGAAGCTCACATCCCCAAGCCCGCCGAAAACAACCCTTGACCCCTCAAGATCCATCCCATACCTTCCTTCCAAGACATCCACAACCTCGGCTACCAGCTCCCTTAAGTACTCACCAGCGAAATCGAAGTCCCTCAAAAGTGGATACCCAAACTATTCATATCTTTCATCGTCTAGTGACCACTCGGAAGGGGAAGCAAAAAGGGAAGCACTTACCCCGACTCTCCACTTTGCACCAGCAAACATTGGAAACACCTGGGCTCCAACTCTCACTAGAATATCCTTGGAAAGACCCACCGCTCTTTCAGCACTACCTAGAGTAGGCTCGTATATTAAAGGTCTCTCCAGCCTGAACACGGCCTTGAGATACTGCTTTGAAATGAGGCTTCTTGTCGGGCGAGGGAAGAAACTATGGCTTAGAACCGCTAGTGGATCATGTGGAATTTTAGGTTCAGGAAGTCTAGGACGGTTGACCACCTTCGGGAGTAGTGGATGTCTGAGACGGAGTCCGTTTAAGAGCTTTCTGCGACGGATGAAAGGGGAAGTTGGTGGAGTGTAGTCTATCATGGCTCTTGCGAAGTCGGTTGTTGAGTTGGAGACAAGTTGGGTTTGACGGGGAGGATGTGTTTGTAGTGGTTTTTTTTGATCTGGGGATTCGCCAGATAAAGGAGTGGGGCTAAATGTAGGACGTCCAAGTGTTCAAAGTGTTCAAGAACGCGTGGGCAACAAATCGTCCGACGGCGGGAGGGAACTAGGATGAGACTACAGCTTGAGTTATTAGAAGGGATATACCCACAACTTTGTGGGGGGTGTTTGGAGGAATTGACAAAGCCCAGAGGCCCCGTCGCCGGATTGTAGGCAAGACAAATGCTGATTAATTTTATAGAAGAAAAGAGGTGGGTGAAATTTACAATACTAACATCAAAGAGGGCAAGGGCTCGATTCAATTCCATTACAACATATAAAACCTGCAAACATCCACGGCCCAGCACCTGACACACCCGGCAATACTCTAACGTCAAGTGCCTGCTCAACGTCCCCATTTCCTTTTCACCAACTAAACTCGCCACATCCAAATACAACTGCTCCTTAACCACATTATATGGCATATGCGGCTCATAAACAGATCATGAACCAAAATACCAAGTAATATTTAACAGCAGGTGAATACAGTAGATGGAAACAGTAACTAGGGGAAAGGAAATCCATGCACATCCTCCATATCCTGAACGCCTCCACCCAGAGAGGAAAGAAAGGTAAAGAAATCCATGCAGAGCCGGGGGAGAGCCAACGGAGAATCAAAAAATAAGCTCGTTTTCCAGCAATTGGTAAAAAGAGTGTGAGTGTGGGGATTGTGGGCACAATTCCCAGTCTAGACAAACATCTATGAATTTGGCCATATAACCAAGGAAATACCCGATACTCGTTACTCCTCTTCTCCATCAAGCAGTAAGTACTGTAAGATATCACTTAAAGTGAGCACACCCTTGAGACGGCCGTTCGAATCAACAATCATGAGTCTATGAACCCTTGACCTTCTAATAGTATCAAATATTGTGTCCAAGCGATCTTGAGGGGAGCATGTATGAATCCCGGAGAAATCCTACGAGACCAAATAAATTATAAGAATCAGCAATTATCGATACGTTGAAATGCGGGGCTCTGCTTACGTCAGGCCTCTTCAGAAGAGCCTCACCCACACTGAGATTAAGATCATCGTAGCTCCCCCCTTTGATAAGAGTTAAGACATCGACAGACTCGTAAATGTTGAGCAGAACCCCTGTAAAGATTGACCAAAATGGGCAAATTAGTGAACCATTGGCGACCGAGCAACGGTGCGAGATGAACGTACCATTTGAGTCAACAATAGGCACACTCGAGATGTCTTTCCCTACCAACTGATGAATGACGCTGATGACCGGAGTTTGCATGGTTGCAGTAGAAATATCTTCGTACGTCCCCATGTTCAGATCAGAGAGCGGCTTTCGCAACATCTGTGTTTCGCGTACATTGACGGCAACGAATTTTAGAATTCGAAACTGGGTCAAGACACTAACCACCATCTCCTGTTGGGTTTCCTCATCCACATCAATAAGAGGGATGCGGCGAGCACGGCTTCGAAGCATCTGACGGCAGGCATCATACAACTGTATCATAGGATGTACAGAAACAGTTTCTATAGGTGTGACACCGATAGCCCTTTCAACTTCTATTCAAATGGTTTGTCGTGTTAACGCCGGCTACCCCCGTGGGACCACATGATAAGGACAAACCTCGCAAACTATCCAGACGAAATCCTTCAATTTCCTCAAACTTTTCGGGATATTGCCAGTAGTACTGGATGACATTGATATAATCAGAGGATGTGAGCAGTCCAGCGAAAGTTGACGTCTGAGAGTTCCACAGCGGCGCGGAGACAATTCCTACGGAATAATTAATTCAAGTTCACATACTGACACCCCAGAAATCCCAGAAACTGCGATAAATTTTATTGTTCCTACCATTAAGGATGAGGATATTCAGACTCTTCTGTACCAGGAGGCTTGTATCTAGTATCACGAGACGGAAACTAACTGGCAGTACGTCATAGGTAGTTCGGACCTTCAAGAATTCTCGAATAGCGCGCTGTGACCACTCATCTCAATCAGTGTCCAATGATATACAGGCTCTAAATGAAAAGAGACACGAACCAGTCCCTCGGCTTGCTCTCTATCAACTATATCCACAGGCTCCGGCGGAGGCCGTGGCTTCTGTGGGCGGAGGTAGGACGAGGGCCGCACAGGGCTCGGGGGTCGTGGAGGAAGGGAGGAACCAGGCTCAGACATGATACTTGGCAGATATCGGAAATAAAGTCGATCGCATTGATGGATTCTTGATAGCCTTCGCAAAGGTGAAAAAAGGAAGTAAAGGTGGGGGAGAGGTGTGTGTGGAGGCACTGGGGGTGAAGAGGGCACGGCGAAAGGAGGAAGGGGAGAGGCCTAGGCGATTGGG
>Ga0307507_10001864_pt1 | contig 46050 bp, 21 predicted proteins | sample 7_EM_MG_FD_207223 | JGI IMG/M metagenome (GOLD analysis project Ga0307507, IMG submission 207223) | Populus trichocarpa ectomycorrhiza microbial communities from riparian zone in the Pacific Northwest, United States - 7_EM | ecosystem: Host-associated > Plants > Roots > Unclassified | place... | reverse complement strand
AGGACTTTAACTAGGTAATCTTCACAAAGCACTTTTATGCCAATACGCTCTCCTAGCCTGTCCCCTACCCTTACAGCCCGTTCCTTTGCCTATTGGTCCTTTAGGGTAACTCTAATGTCTCTACTCCTAAGGTGTTAGACTGTAATAGCGTTATAGACCTCCTTATAAATCTTTATAAGAACTTCTGTTTCTAATTATCCCCTAAATTCCTCTGCCTTTTCTATATTTAGTCATATTGTGATTATATACCCGGTTGTTGTCTTTAGGGGGGTGGGTTCCCTATACTATAGGAGTATAGCTATAGTGGCCCAGGTACGGTTCGCCTGTTAGGGGGGGTTTTATTTATCTTTAATTTTATTTAGCTATTAGAGGATTTAATTAAGGGTTTGCTAGAGGAACGCCTAAGGTTCGCTAAACTGGAGCCATTCTGCTAGCTATATTAGTTTGTAATAGCTAACAGATACTCCCCTATAGTTCCAGATACTAGACGCGTCTAATAGGCTTTATATTTTGTTAGATGCCTTTTTAATTAGGGTATTTCCGCTTTCTAGTATAGTATTCGCCCGTCCTTGTTGTTATTATAGGGGGCCATTGTTAGGTATAGGTCTGGCGGTCACGCGCGACTGCGTACCACCGTTGTTCCACCTGTGCCTCCCCTGTAATGTATGTATCTCAGGGGATTATCAGGGTGTTTTTCAGGGTTCTTTTAGTTGGTTTGGTCTTTTTGGGCCAGGTGCAGCAAGAGCTCCAAAAGTCCTTTCCATAATTAATTTATAATCCGTTCGTCTAAGGCATTTATAGGTAAATCTTATAATTATTATATTAATGTATTAGGCTTCTAATTAAGTTTGCCCAGTTAGTATATAATCTTAAAGTTAAATTATAAGAGGTATTCAGCCTAATAAATTTAGCGCTACATTAACTGCTTTATAGTTATAAAGTACTGCAGGTTTTTATAGTCCGTTAACACACGTATTAGAAACAATAATCCTTTAAGTTTTAAACGCCATTGTTTAAAGCATCTAACAATTGCAAGTAGTTCCTTATTGTATATCTCATAGTTCGATTCAGTAGGGGCAAGCTTTTAAAAGAGAAAGGCTACTGGACGTAGCTCACCGTCCTTATTGTATTGCGATAACACTCCCCTTAGGGCACAATCAGACGAGTCTATTTCAACAACACATTTAAGGTTAGGGTCAAAGTAGGCAAGAATTAGAGCAGTTATAAAGCGTTATTTTAAGTTATTAAAAGCTTATTTATATCTAGCAGTTTATTTAAATTTTATATTCTTTTTTATTAGGTTTACTAATAGTTAGGCAATTTTTAAAAACTAGTTAATAAATTAGTGGTAGAAATTTGCAAATCCTAGGAATCCTTAAATATCTTATATATTACTAGGACTTCCCCAGTTTATAATTGCAGCAACCTTTTTAGGGTCCATTTTAATTCCATCACAGGATATAATCAGGCCTAGGTACGTGACTTTAGATATATAGAACTTACATTTCTTAATATCGCATTATAAACCCGTATCTCGCAAACGTTTAAGGACCATTTAGACATATTTTCAATGCTTAGAAAGTAAAGACAAGTAGATTAGGATATTGTTAATATACACAGTAACAAATACATTAAGGAATTCACAGAGCGTATTATTAACATATTACTAAAACGTACCAGGACCGTTCTTTACACTAAACAGCATTACTAGGTATTTAAAGAGTCCCTATTATATACAAAAGGCTGTATACTTCTTATCTCCTTCTTAGATATGAATTTGATTGAAGGTAGCAACTATATCAAGCTTTATAAAATATTGTGCCTTTACCAGGCGGTCAAGCGTCTGTTAAATTAAGGGGATTGGATATTAGTTTTAAATTATAATTACATTTAGGGCTTAGTAATTAACATAAAATCTTAAGCCTCCTCCTAGCTTTTTAATAAATAATATGGGTAAGGCGAATAGAGATTAACTAGGGCGAATAAATCCTTTTTCTAGATGCTTATTAAGGTATTATTACATTATAAGCAGTTCTTCTTATGACATACCATATAGCAGACCGAATTTTGGTGTTATACTAGGTTTAAGTTCTATTTTAAAATCATATTCATCCCAATATAGGGGCAGCTGGTCTGCAAATCATTTTTTAAACTTGTTAATTAGATTATAGTACTTCTTAGGTACAAGAAGTTAAGGGTTAATATACTACTTTAGTTCTAGCGCCTTCTTAATATCTTCCATTGTTATAGTAAAGATTTTGTGGTCTTATTTTCTTGCTAACAAAACAAAAGGTGCGGCTTATATTATATAAATTTTAAGGGGTTTTGATGTATCATCTTCGCATTTTTTACTGCGATTAGCAGTCGTAGTTTTATCGTATTAGTTTAAGGTTTATAGTAAGGGTAATTTATATTATATCAAATTTAAATAGTCTTGTATATATTTATAGGGCAGGTAGTATTTTAAACAATAACTTCGGCAATAGGTTGTGCGGAATTTTAGTATTTCTTTAACCCAGCTAATTAAAGGGTCGTGTTGTTTTAGCTATCTATATCTAAGTATTATCTTATATTGCTTTAAAGGTGTTACAAATAGGGAAATATATTTAAGGTATTCACCTATCCACATTTTCACAAGAGCGTAGTGCGTTAATTCGCTATATATTAAGGGTTTACCGTTAAAGCCTTATAGGCCTTAGGGCTTATTAAGTTTCTTTAAATTTAGGCGTTGGGTTTTTGCGTAGTTTATATTAATAAAGCCCATACTAGTAGCTCCGCTGTCTATAAGGATTTATACCTCCTTCCATTTTTTAAGTATTTAAATTTCGCTAAGTACATTAAGGGAGTTATATTGTATATTAGCGCTAGAAGAGCCTAGACACTTATACTCTTCCACTTCTTATTCTAAGGCGTAACTTGGCCCTAGGATGATTTGTTTTCTAAATTAGCTAAGTATAAGATGCTTTATAACAACCAGGTATAATTTATAGAATAAGTATAAGTTAAGAAGTGAGTATAGCTTAAAGAACGAGTGCGATTTAAGGAGTGGGTGTAATTTAAAGACCAGGAGGAACTATAGCAGACTTTTTTAAAAGGGTAAGTTTGGTAATTCCTTTAGATATATCCTTTTCTGCCACATCCAAAGCATTCTCCATTTGTGGCTTAAGTCCTTTGTTTATTAGTTCCTAAGGGTGCGTAGGATCAAGTGGCGTCGAGGTCTATAGGGTCGTGCATAGGTTTTGGAGAAGGGTCGCGCTTTAGGGTATATATCGGTTTTATAGAGTCTTAAACGCGAGGCGTGGTTGGCTTTAGAGAACGAGTTTATTTGTTATATTAAAGGTCCTTATTAATTCGTTAACATATTATAGCAAATTTGGGTAGGTCCTTTGGCAGTTCCCTACCTACTAACTATGCTCTAATTTCATCCAAAATAGCTCGTTAAAGAGCAGTAACTTTAGCGGCTTTATTCCAATCTAGTTCGCCAATAAGGCCTAAAAATTCCAAAAAGAAGCTAATAAAGTCTTAATTCCGTTATTATAGGTTTTTAAGTTTAGTAATAGTGGTATATTCACAGCTGGTGTTATTATACGTTCGTTCTAATAAAGAGACAAAGATTTCGAAATTAATAAAGGTGCTATTACGGAAGAATAGGTCCATAGTTTATGCAGCGTCTTTACTTAATTAAGACATCCTATAGCTAATCTTACTAGCTTCAGTAGGGTATTAGTTATAGTTTATTAAGAGTTTAAGGCGGAGCTTAGTTATAAAGGGATATAAGTTATTTTAATTTCTATTAAATATTAGAGGGTCAGGAAGCTTTTCTAATTTTATAATAGATACTGGGTTCGTTATAGGTATAAGTTAAGCTACTATTACTAGTTTAGGGTTTGCATTTAACGGGCTAGGTTCGCATACCGTTATTTTAATTTTATTTATAGGTGTTACTATTAGGGTCTCCATTATAAGTGTATTAACGTTGCGGAGTTCTTCGCAGAGTGTTTCTATTAATTGCTAATACTGGGCTTCTAGTGCAGCCCGCTACTAAGCTAAAGTATCTATAAAGGCTTCTTGCATTGCAGTTAACTGTTCCCTAACTAGGGTTATAATGCTCATAGTTAACGCGTGGGATTTAAGGTCGTTTGCCATTTTAATAGTAGTTATTTTAGACGCAACGCAATGTAAGGGCGTAAAGAGGCTTTAGGAAAGATTTAAAGGAATAATATAAATTCTATCTAAATCTAAGGGTATATAGCTCTTGCTAGGAACAAGACGTTGCGTAAAAAAGAGAAAGGAATAACGAGAGAATCTTGCAATTAAACAGTTTAGGGGTCTTGGTTGATGCGTGCGCACGTGCGCACGCGGACGGACTTCGGTAGTATTCGATTGATCTGGCAGAACTTGGCAGAAGTCGATTAAGCTGGCAGAATTCAGCAGAATTCGGTCAAAGCTTCAAGTTCTATCTGTCGAGTGTTTTACTGAGACATTCCTACTGTAACTAGGCTAGTCCTGTTACACTAAGACCTACTAGTAACCTGCTAGTAGTAACCTATATTAACAACTTATACACTATTCCACGTATATGCTATGCAGATAACGCGCAAGGCTAAAGTATAGGTTAGCGGCGGATTTAACGGGCATATAGCCTTACTGTCTATAAATCTGGCTATATATAAGTAACCTATAACCTACCCACGAAGTATATACGGCGCTATGCCAGTATAGCGTAAGGCTAAAGTAGGGTTAGCGGTGGATTTAATAGGTATATAGCCTTACTATCTATAAATCTGGCTGTATGTAAATAACCTATAACCTACCCACAAGGTACTAGCGACCTGCCTATATAAGCGAGCTTTGGAATATTTCTGGTCTACCAAATTTAGGCAATGGTATTAAGCTCTATAGGCTCTACCCGTTAAATAGACCAATTAGGATTTTCTATACCAGGCATACAAAATTACTACTAGCTTAGTTAAATATAGGGGAGTCTTAGCAAGGCAAATCTAACTAATTAGACAACTTTAACCGCCGGTTAAAGTTCCTTAATATCTTTGCGCCGCGTATATGTACCACCTATCCCTCTATGCGTAAAATTAAGACGCTTTTTTCCCTCCAAATTTTTTCCTTATTAAGGTTTTTTATGGGGTTTTATTAAGGCTTAAGTATATAAAGGATTAGGGACAATCCTTTTAAAGGGGGGGGCATTGTTAGGTGAAACCTAAGTAGATAGTTATATAGCCGCAAGGTACAGGCAACCCTAGGGCAACTTAGGGGTGACTTACCTATAAGGTATGTGCAGGGCACGTATCTAGGGAAAACCCTTCCTACCTCGCACATAGACCCCTCCTTTTCCCTTAAGGATTTGTCTGTATATACAATATACCCTATTGTTCTATTATTGAGCTCCCTATCCACATCCTCACCTCACACTTATTAAATAATTTAGTAGGACTTATCTTTAGGGTATATAGTTTGGCTTAACTAGTGGCCACTAGGTTATAGTTATGGTATATTTAGTTAAGGTTCTTAAAGGCTTTCTAGTAAGACTACTACTTTTAAGGACTGCTAGTCTTTTATTAAGTAAAGAGCCTATTAAATAGGATGCCCTTTATTCGCCTAATAATAATATAGCTAATCTTAGCATCTTCTATAGGGAAAAGGTAGGCGCTTTAGGTTAGTTTTTTATAGACTTATATCTTTTAGTGGCTGTATTCCTTATGGTTACCCTAAAAGATTAGGGGATTAGGGTAGCATATATTAGACCCTATAGTGGCAGTTTAGGTAGGTAAGGTTACTAGGGGTATAGAGACTTAGGTAGCGTTATATATAGTAAAGGGGTGTCTAGTATTGTTACAAATGTGCTTATTAAGCTAAGATTATAGGTATTTAATTATACCCTCTCTTTCTATAACTATAGTAATAAGTATAATCTTAGCCTTTTTTAATTATTAGACGTTATATTTAGACACATAGAGGTTATCTTTAATCTCTTAGCGTATATTATTAACAAGCGCCTTACAAGCTTATAGGTCTTAGATAATATTATAATTTTAGGTAGTACGCATTTCAGCTTATATAAGCTTTAGATAATAGTTCTATAGAAGGTAGTAGTATTTATTAGGTTCTTATGCTACTATTTTTAAAAAAGTCTCGGCGTCTTATATCTTAATCTTAATAGGTAGTAGCCCTTTGGCTTATTTATCCGTAGTTATATAGTTAATAAAGAATAAGATATTATCAATATCTACCTTATTAAGGTTGTTATAGTCTTTTAAGCCACTAGGCTTCCCTTTAGGGGTTAAGGCTATAGTTAGTAAATTAAATCCTCCTAGGATTAATTAGCGTTATAGGTTTAATATAGGTATTAGACTATTCTTTAAGTTTAATATAGTAGCTAGTAGGGAATTTCGTCTTACTATTATTGGTTCTTTAGAAGTATAAGGTAGGAGATATGTTACTTCTGGCAGCGCCTGTAGTATTATAAAGACGTAGAATTGGTTGTAGGCTAAGCGTTAGTAATAAAAAAGGCGCAATGTAATGTTACGGGACGGGGGCAATGGCTACAGAACGTATATATTCGGGGAGTCTACAAGACGTTGCGCGATCGATCGTAAGGGTCGAGGGCGTAAGGAGGTGATATACCTACGCGTAGCTGACGTAAGCTGTACGCAAGGTATATGCGAGAGCACGGGGCTCTCCTATGGAGGCCCCTATGGTGGGGTTCCGTGATATATATAGAACTAAATCTAGCTATATTTACCCTAACTAGTAGTAGTAAATAATAGCCAATTTTACCTCTATATAGGTATATATAGGTAATTATAAGATCTACTACTTTTGTGACGGTGCTGGGGCACCGTCCCCTGCAGCTGGCTTAGCGCAATATCCGGAGTTCGCCTGTACCGTGTATATTACCCCCTAGAGCTTCCTTTCCTCTTATTCTTCTCCTTAGCTTAGTATTCTTGTATGGTAGCAATCTACAAGCTTTGGTTTAGAAGCATTTGTACAAGCCCGTTACATTATACTAAGCTCACCCAACCCCGTCTGGGGGAGACTTCGTCTGCAACGACGCGTTGACGCGTTATACTTAGGCACTGAAGCTCCCTCTTTACCTCGCCTGGGAAGGCCTAGATAATATCCCACCCCCGTTCTATAGGTCCTCAAGGACTCGCGTTGAACACCCCTAGCTTAACGCGTATTAACGCGCAGCTAGAAGGTCTCCTATGGTTACGATCGAATGCCGACTTCAATGGCCAAGGACACGTGCCTAGGAAGGCTTTAGAATATCTCACCCCTTTAACCTTTTCGACGGATACGGAGTTGTACAAGCTGCAGAGACGACCCCAGTTGAGACTTAGCCTAGGGCTGCGAGGAACGAAGTTAATTAAGACTTAGCTGTAACGCTGTGATGAACGACATTGATAGATACCCAGACTACGCTGCGATAACCACCCCGATTAATACTAAGCTGTATAAGGAGAGACGAAATTGACTAGGAAGGACTTGCTGGCACCGTACTGCCACCCTAAACCCCTAAACCCAATTACTGACTGTGCCGATATGCCTACAGTCTGATTAACCGAACGATCGCGCCGATACGCCTGCGATCCGAACGCGATTCAAACATAATTTAAAAGTAAACCCGATAACCTGTCGCGCTGATATGCCTGCAATATGACTCTCTAACTTGTCTATAAACGCCCTTATAGATACCCGTCGAGTTCTTATTAACAACCACCGTATCTGATTGACCCGAGCATCACTATTGACCTAGATAGTCCCTCGATCTTACGGCCGAATATATCTATAAGCATTACAGTCCTACGTACAGGGGTACTAGGAACCTAGGGGAGAATTTGAGCGATTTATGGCACTCTTGATTAGGAGAACAGATTAGGAGAATTATTTTGATTTATGGCACTCTCCAATAGCTCTGCGGATGAGCCTATTCATCTCTACGACCTCTTACGAACTATTGACGCGTTTCTCTTAATAGCCATTTATACGACCTTTTATGAATAAGACAGCCTACCATTACGAAAGCATGTCTTGCTAGTTGTAACAAGAATTGAAATATCAATACGTACCTCTCGATACGTACCCTTAATACCATTCATTGACTACTCTTAAACTGCCTATACTCAACGGCAGTCCTCCTTGAACGATAATATGCGAATCTGCTCTCTAATAGCATCTCGTCAAATTGAACGCTATATGGCAGCTTACCCTTGTACAACTATGCGAATATTAAAGCGCACTCTTTCTTTAATACCTTTAACTCTCTAATAAGAATCGAAATATTAATACGCACCTTCTTGATACCTCTTTCAATACCTCTCTAACAACGATTTAATATGCTAAGTTATAACGGCATTCCTACAAGTCCTTAATCGACCCTAGATATCTACTACTTATAACAATATCCTTAGTTAAATATAAGTATTTAAATACGCCTGTTAACCCTACAGCGTACTTTTAAATCTCCTAATAATACTTAAACACATCTACTATTTTACGACAACCTGTTCTGAGAATTATAAGAATATTAATAGACCATATACCGATACCCTTATTAATTCCTGTTAAACTATTAGATATACTACAATTAATAGTATATCCTTTAACTAATTAAATACCTTAATGAGAATTAACCTATCGGCGCGTCTCCCTTAATCAGTGCTTTTATCAAACCAGACCCTTATCGACAGTTGTTTAGTTTGATTGATTTAGTCCAATTAAGGTTTATTTAATATAGATTAAACCAATTAAATAAACCAATTAGACTAAATTAATCGTCTATTAGTTTAATAAATTGCTAGAATAGCCTTCCTACCCTTACTATAAGCCAGTTGCCTTGGGAACTGATCTCTTAGTGGAAATAAAGTTTTAGTAAGATAGTGGAGAGCCAATAGCCATAGGTATCAGAGGCGTTAAAATCCTTCAAGCCTTGTGTAGCCTCCCTACCAAAGACTCTTCTATCCTGCCTCTATAGCCCCTTTCTTTACCGTGTTTACCTTAGTCAATCAGGTTTCCCACTTAATACCTTTAGATATATCAATTGGTGATATTTCTGATTAATCTATACCTTCGCTGTTTTCTACAGAGGGCAGTTTGCACCCAAGGCAGCCAATATATAGTGTTACGGCGCTAGTGGAAAACGGTGGATCTTTACAGACGTGGATTATAGTAGACGCGAGTCACGTAACTCGAGGACCGCATAAATATTAAGTGGCGCTGCTATTCTTCTCCTTCCTTTCTCTAGCTTTGGATCCTCGTTTATAGACAATCCAATCATACAGGCTTACGCGTCCTTCTTCCCGTGCTTGTGCCTCAATTAACTAAGTTGCTAACATTATCCAAAGCTCATCACTACTCTTCTTTCCTAAGAAGGAACTCAAAAATATCTACAAACTATAAACAGGACAAGGACACAGAAAAGAACCCAAAGGACACCAATAGAACAGAATAGGACCCTAAGGACAGGACAGAACCAAAAGAATACAAACAGAACGCGAAACCTAAGAATAGGACACACACAGACCAGAACCCCCAGAAAATAAACAAACACCAGAAATTACCTAATACCCCTACCGCTATGCCAAGAAATACAGCAGCTGGCAAAGCCGCTGCAGGACCCGTAAATACCTCCAATAGTGAAACAGTCGCTGTCTCAACCCCCCAGGAAGAACTTATAGCAGCTAATGCTAAAATCAAATGGCTTTGAGAGCTGCTTAAAACCAGAGACACCCCTACACCTAGCAAGGAGTCATCAGACACCTACAGACTTGCTACGGTCCTTAAGGCCCTAGCCCAATATACAGCATCAGCATCATCGCGGTCCACAAAGGTCGCGGACCCCCTATTGCTTACGGACGGAACTGACCCTACGTTTAACAATTGGAAGCTTCAACTACAAGACAAGCTCAAAGTCAATACAGACCACTTCCCTACTGCTCAAGCTAAAATGGCCTACGTCTTCGGCCGTACCGGCAGGGACGCACAGACGTATCTATGTCCGCGATATACCCAGGACTTAGCAGACCCCTTCCTCTCTAGAAAAGAGATAATTAACCACCTGTCTTCTATTTATAAGGACCCCTTTAAGATACAAAACGCCCGCCTTAATTACAAAGCCCTTAACATAAAAACGACAGAGACCTTTTTGGCCTTCCAGACCCGCTTTCTGCACCTAGCCGGCTAAGCCTAAATTCCCCATAAAGACCTAATGCTAGACCTCTTTAACAAGCTCACCCTAGACCTACAGCGCGCCATACTGCCAGTTTTTACTACTATACAGACGCTAAAGGTACTTACGGACCACTGCCTGGCTATTAATTAAGGCCTCTGTCAAATTAAGGCATAAGCTAAGCGGTACAAAGCCAGAAACTCTTTAAACCAGACCACAAGCGCTACAAGAACAGCCCATAGTACCCTAGCACAATTAGCAACTCCTACGGCACCAGCCGTACAGCCCGCCGTCAATTTAGCAGCTAGCCGCGCAGCTAGCCCTACCGCGGGTCCAGCGCATGCTCAGCCTACGTACAGCGACCCCTATAGACAGGCCCTTAGTAATCAAGGGGCTTGCTTCTTATACGGCCAGAAGGACCACTTTGCTAAGGACTACCCAACAAAGGCAAAAACGGACGAGGTTCTGTTAATACAGGAGGACAGCATAAAGTTGGAAAAAGAGGAATCCTAGAGAAAGACTCCTCTCTAGGGTTAAAAGGGATTAACATATTATATATTAATCTAGGTCGGCTAGTTAGTAGAAGAAGCTACACTATCCCTTATACTTTATTTCGTAATAGATATCAAGTTTTAACCTCTACTTTAGCTGACTCTGGAGCGAATGCCTTTGCCTTAATAGACACTCAGTACGCCGTAAAGCTGGCCGAATTTTTAAATGCGCCCCTTAAGGAACTGCCTAAACTAGTTCCTATTCGCAGGTATAATGGAAGAATAGGGCTACCTATTACAACTATCTTATAGATCCACCTCCGTGTTAATAAACGAAGGCAGTATAACGTCCCCTTTCTTATTACGGACCTAGGAAGCCATAATATAATCTTAGGAAGAAAATAGCTAGCCTATTTAGGCTTACAGCTCAATGTACGGAATAGACAGCTCCTCTAGCCCAAATCCCTACCCCCAACCCCTTCCTTTATAAAAGAAATCAGTATTACAATGGAGAACCTTATATGGCCCTAGATTAATACCATCTACCAAGCTAATGCTATGCGTAGAGACCAGGCCTTTAAGAAGGACGTACAGCTTAATCTATAACGGATTCGTATACTACGCCGCCCCCAGACTACTTATATTACGCCACCCGCACTAGAGACCTAGGAAATCAGTAGTAACCTAGCCAAGTCCCCCATAGAGAACTTAGGCCCTACACAGCTACGAAGGAAGGCTAGGAATACCAGACGCCATACTAAACTAATAGACTAGAAGGACAACTTATAGAAAATAAAATATGAGCTGAGGAAGACTATAAACCCTATACTACAAAATACGGCCTAATAAAAGTTTGTAAAGAAACCTATGGACCTTCCCCCAGTTAATATCTGCTGCATTGGCGCTGTAGGATTCTATTAGAACTTGGTCTAACCTAATACCGTTGCCTTTACCACTAGCTTATATAAAATTGATCGAATAATTAAGGAAAAGGAAAGCGAGCTTAGCGGACAGAAAGGCGAGCTTATAGATAAGGAGCTGGTAGAACAGAAACTACCCTATTAATACCAGAAATTTAAGGACGTATTCTTAAAGGCAGTATCCGATATGCTTCCGCCTTACTAACTATACAACCACAAGATCAAGATCGAGCCAGATAAGAAAAACACCCTCAGCTATAGCCCCCTTCATCAGCAATCTACTGCCAAATTATAGGCTATAAAGCAATATCTTATTAAGAACCTGGATAAGGGCTTTATTAAGCCTAGTAGTCAAGTCCCTTTCGCCTTACCAATTCTCTTTGTTAAAAAGCCAAACAGAGGACTTTGTTTTTGTATCGACTACTATAAGCTAAATAATATAACCCGCAAGGACCGCTATCCACTACCCCTACTTAATAAGACACTGGCCCGAATAAGTAGAGCTAAGGTTTTTATAAAGCTTGATATCCGCCAGGCCTTTTACCAAATTAGAATAGACCCCAGATCTATAGATCTTACTATATTTTAGACCCGTTACGGAACATATAAATATAAGGTATTTCCTTTTGGACTAACTAACGGACCAGCTACGTACCAGCGGTATATAAATGATATACTCTTTAACTACCTTAACGACTTCTATACGGCCTACCTAGATAATATTATAATTTACTTTAAGAACGAGCTAGAACACAAGGAGCACGTCTATAAAGTCCTATAACAGCTCCGCGAGGCTGGTCTCTAGGCCGATATCAAGAAGTTGGAATTCAGTATTAAGCGTACAAAGTACCTAGGGTTTATTATTAGTATAGATGGAATTAAGGCCAACCCAGAGAAAACGGCTGTAATTAACCAGTGGACACCCCCACGGACCGTAAAGGGGGTATAATCATTTTTAGGTTTCTATAACTTCTACTAACGTTTTATTAAGAACTACAGTAGGATCGCCCGGCCTCTTAACCGCCTTACTAGGAAAGACCAGCCCTTTTACTTTAACGCTATATATATGCAGGCCTTTAATAAGCTTAAAAAACGGCTGGTATTAGCTCCTCTACTCGCCCACTTTAACCCAGAACGGCCCTTAATGCTAGAAACGGATGCCTTAGACGGCGTAATAGCCAGTATTTTTTCCCAGAAGTAACTGGACGGAGAATAGCACCCCATTATATACTATTTGAAGACTATAATAGATGCCGAGTTAAACTACCACATCTATAACAAAGAAATGCTGGCCATTATCTCTAGCTTTTAGCACTGGCGTGCACAGCTAGAGGGGACCCCTGAGCCTATTAAGGTAGTTTTAGATTATAAGGCCCTAGAATACTTTATAACAACCAAGGCTCTTACGGCCTAATAGGTACGCTAGGCGGATATCCTATCTTAGTTTAACTTCTTAATTATATACAGACCAGGCGCTACAAACCGTGCGGATACTCTTATAAGGCGTAAATAGGACCTAGGTAACCAGATAGCTATAAAGATCTTATTATAGACCTAGATACTACTACAACCAGAGCACCTTAACCCCTAGATACAGGCAGAACTAAGTATAGACTTCTTAGGCGCTAAGATATATCCTATTAACCCCTTAGGATTTAACTTTATCAACAAATTACTATAGATAAACCATACAGCCTCTTCTCTACAGGAGTACTATAAGAAGGTAAAGAACGTTACCAGCCCCTAGTCCCTTAAAAACAGATTACTTAAGCATTAGGAACGGCTAGTAGTAGCAGAGAAACAGAACTTACGGACTTAGCTTATTACTAAAGCACATGCCCAGGTCTCTATGGCCTACCCTAGAAAGAATAAGACCCGCAAAATTATTAGTAACCAATATTACTGGCCCGGAATGGTTATAGATATTAACCACTATATACAGAACTATAATGACTGCCGTAGGTCTATAATTCCGCAAGATAAGACCCTAGGACTATTAAAGCTACTCCCAATACCAGAATGCCCCTAGCAGTATATCTCTATGGACTTTCACGAGCTGCCTATAGACCATAACAGATATAATATGGTAATAATCCTAGTTAACCGTTTTGGCAAGCGCCTATTCTTAATCCCCTATTACAAGGATATCGATGCTAAGGAGGTAGCCCAACTATATATCTATTATGTCTACCAAATTTACGGACTACCAGATACTATTATATCCAACCATAGGCCACAGTTTATATTAGCCTTCTAGAATAAGTTTACTCGGATCCTTGGTATTAAGCTAAAGCTTTCTATAGTATACCACCCCCAAACAGACGGTTAGATAGAGATTATAAATTAATACCTAGACCAGAGACTCCGGCCCTTTATTAACTACTTTTAGGATAACTGGGGCGAACTACTACCCCTAATAGACTACGCCTAGGCAACCCTACCCTATAACTCTATAGGGTTTACACCTATCCAGCTAGAAATAGGATATTTACCCCATACTAGCTTTAACTGGAATAGACTAGAAGGCCTATAGACTATACGCAAAAAACTATTTTATAAGAAAGCCCAGCAATACGCTAAACGCCTAGAAGAAGCCTGGACGGTAGCCCATAAGAACCTAGAAAAGGCCCAGAAATCAATAAAACAGCAGGCAAATAAGCATAGGCGCAAGCCTAACTTTACCGTAGACAATAGGGTCTAGGTTATAACAAAGAACTAAAAGACAGAACAGCTTAGCCGCAAGCTAGACTATAAAATGGCAGGACCGTATAAGATCCTTAATAAAGAAGGCAACTCGTATAAGGTTAAGCTCCTAGACTTAATTAAGGTTTACCCTATCTTTTCGCCGGATAAGCTACGGAAGGCTGCAAATAACCCACTACTTAGACAAAAGAATAAGCCTCCCCTGCCAATTTAAGTTAATGGCGACGATAAATAGGAAGTTAATGAAATACTAGCCTATAAACTAGTACAAGGAACGCTATGATACTGTGTTTAATAGAAAGGCTACAATCTAGACCCAACCTAGTACCCCACCTAGAACTTTATAGGCTGCCCCTAGAAGCTTAAAGAATTTCATAACTAATACCCTAACGAACCTGGACCCCCGAAGTACCTTAACGAGTGGATGGAGTGCTGGTATAGTAAAGACGATAGGCTGCCTATCGAGCATAAAGACAAGAATACCCCACGGACATAATACGGACATATAAAGCCTGAGGGCAGGCTTTTTCGGAGGGGGGGGTAATGTTACGGCGCTAGTGGAAAACGGTGGATCTTTGCAGACGTGGATTATGGTAGACGCGAGTCACGTGACTTGAGGACCGCATAAATATCAAGCGGCGCTGCTATTCTTCTCCTTCCTTTCTCTAGCTTTGGATCCTCGTTTATAGACAATCCAATCGTATAGGCTTGCGCGTCCTTCTTCCCGTGCTCGTGCCTTAATTGACTGAGTTGCTAACATATAGCGTAGATGGCTTCATCTTTAGGCCTAAAGATGTAGTTGGCTATTAGCTTACTCCACAGCTTAATAGCAAGACCTCTTATAGGCGTAGAGCCTGGGTCTGGCAGCATAGCACTCTGGTACAAGATACAAAGCAATAGTAGTACTGGATTTACTATAGATATAAGCCTATAATCTCTTACACAAAACCTGCTAATAGGAAAGGCTATAGAGTAATCCCTCCTATAGTCAGATTAGCAGCCTCCATATCGCATATAATTAGCCATATGGTTAACACCCACAGCTTTAATAGGCAGGGAGAAGAACCCTATAAAGAGGAGGACGTTATTATAACCAAAGGTTTACCTACTTATCGAGTTGAATTCTACCAATACCGCGAACACCTTATTGCCTTTATGGTCTTAGACAATATCTCTTTTACTAAAGCCTTATCAAAGCACCTTATTCGCCTTATTAGCCTGCTTAACCCCATAGCTATAAGCCTACACCCTACGTCGCCAGCAACAGTTTCTAAATGGGTAATTAAAGATGCAAAGATTATAAGTAAGCGCATTAAACACGCTCTCCATACTGCAGCCTCCAATATAAGCCTTATACTTAATATCTGGACATCGCCTAACTATATCACGTTCCTTGGTATTGAGGCGCATTTTATTAATTAAAATGGGAAGCTATAGAACCTTTTAATTGCCTTCCATATACTTCTAGGACCTTATACTAGTAAGAACATCACTTCTATAGTAATTGCTACTGTGGAATCCTATAATATTACATCCTATATTGCATACACTACTATGGACAATGCATTAAATAATAACACTTTTATATAGCACTTCTACAACTATCTAAACAAGGATTGGAAGCTCTTCTAGCTTTAATATAGCTGCCATATAATCAACCTTGCAGCAAAGAATGGCCTATATAGTAATATATATGCAAAGGCTTCCTTATACTCCGTAAAAGAAGCAGCCTCCTAGCATACACGTAGCAATAAAGAAGCAGAGCAGTTTGCAGCGGAGATACATACTAAACAAGTAGAAGAGAAGGCTGTTTAAAAGCAACATAAAGCCTGGCGTTAGAAAGGTCCTATTAGCATACTTCGCAACTTGGCAATCTACGCTATAATAACACCACAACACAAGGAGGCCTTCCGCGATGCTTAAAGGGCCACAAATAACAATCAAGGCCTTTACCTATACTCACTTATCAAAGAGAACGCCACGAGATGGAACAGTACCTATAAGATAATTAAATGTGGTAGGTGAACTGCCTAGTAGAATACACTAGGACCTTATTTTTATCCTTAAAGGTCAATATAAGGTTTAGCTACAGCTCTCGATCTCAGTATATAAGAAGGCTGGTTAATAGGTAAGTTGCCAGCTAGCAACTCAGATTAACTTAAATACGCGCTATATAATTAATAGCTACTATTCTACCTTCTAAAGCTAAGCCTAATTAATCAATTAGGTTTCACAACAAGCCTTAATACTAAGCCTGTTTTTTAGGGATAGATTAAGACCTTACTAATAAAATCTCTTTTAAATAGGTCTCCGCTTACGCCCTACTATTAACGAGTATACCAGAATACAGAAATTAACCTCTAACTATAGTATCTCTAGCAATCAACTCCTACCTAATCACTAGGAGGCTCTGTATAATATTAAGAAGATACTAGAGCCTCTAGCTAAAGTAACCTTTAAACTAGAGTATTGTGGCATTTATAGCAATACTGGCTCTCTCTAGCAGTGGCTTATAAAGCTTAATAGCCTCTTAACCTTTATAGAGAAGTAAAAAGTAAGGCTAGTAGCTAATAAGTATACAAACAAGTATATTATCACTATAGTAGAGCTTATATGGGAGAAACTTAACTACTACTATAGCCTTAGTAATGTAACACCAGCTTACTAAGCAGCTGTTCTTCTCCATCCTAGCAGGAAGTTTTAGTGGTTTAAGACATATTGGGCTTCAAGGCCTAAATAGCAAGAAGCTATTAAGGACAACTTCAAAGAGTTTACTTATGCTTCACTTAAGAGCAGGCATCCTACACCAAAGGTAATAGCTACACGCAGCTCGCCACGCAAGCGGAAGCCTCGCACTAAGTACCAGCCCAAAGACAATAATTCTGATTAGGGTGAGGAGGCAAGAGATCCTATTACTAAGGAAATCAATCACTATCTTAATAGCCCAGTTGTAAAGAGGCTAGTAAGGAACAATAAAACAAAGATTAATATTAATGTGATTAACTGGTAGTTTAACCGTTGTAATAAGTATCCTATACTTAGTTTAATAGCTCTTAATCTTACTGTAGCGCCGCCAGAAAGTAGTGACCTAGAGCGCAAGTTCAGCAACGCTCTTAATATCTTTACAGATAAGCGTAATAGCCTCAAGCCTAACATAATCGAGGCGCTTATACTATTAAAATCAGGCCTACGCGAAGGTTTGCAGCTGTAGGCTTATAGCTAGAGTAATATAAGCAATTAATTATCAAACCAGATTAATCGGGTTTAGTTTAATTAATAGTTATTAAACTAAACAAACTCAGTTTAATATCAATCAAACGTCTGATAAGATGGTTTGAACCGTTTGGGTTTGGTTTGATAAAAGCACTGCCCTTGATACCCTACTCGTACGATAACTAGTTAAATGTGCTACGATTGACAGCATACCTTAAACCAATTAATTAACTGTGGCTAGTAATATAATAGCATCTCTGCTAGTTGACAGCATATTAATGGATCGAATAATTGACAATGTCTTGAACTACCTACTGATTGACAGTAGACCTCGAGAAACTGACAGACGGATCGTGCCGTTACGCCTGCGATCCGAATGCGATTCGAACGCGAACCCGACCGACCGTCGTGCTGATATGCCTGTGACACGAACTACGACTTTGATAACGACCGTATGAGTTCGTCAACGATCGACTGCCTCCCTTACTGATTCAATCGTCTTCCTCTCCGCCTACGGTGATCCTTTTTGACTGACACTAAGCTACGCATACTAAGGAACGACCATGGTTGATACTGAGTTATACAAGCTTTACCTTAGGTATTTGTACACTTTAACAACGAGGTTAATACTGAGCTGTGTAAGCTTTAACAACGAAATTGATTTGGACGAACTAGACCAACGATAACGCTGGTATGCCTGCTATCTCAACCTGATAACGACTGTGCTGCTCCTATAGTCTAACTGACAGACTGATTGCGCCGTTACGCCTGCAATCCGAATGCGATTTGAATACGGCCCGAACGTAATTTGAATGCAAACCCGACTGACTAATTGTGCCGTTATGCCTACGATCCACTGATAAAATAATCGTGCTGATACGCCTACGATCTACTGGGCAACTGATAGATCGAGCTCCGAACGTTTGACCTACTATTACCACCCGACGCTTGCACCGTACTGCTATTACGATAGACCTCCGCTGCTTTGCCTGCAGCCGATTAACCCTCGCTGCTTTACCAGTAGCTGACTACCCTTGCTGCTCTGCCCGCAGCTAATTGACTACTTACTGCCCCGCTTGTAGTAACAACTGTTTATAAGGTGGAGCTTTGCCCCTTATAAGACCCCGCCGCTTGCACCGTACTGCTACCCCAAGTAGACAACGGCTGTGCCGATACACCTATAGCCTAATTAACTAAATGATCGCGCTGATACGCCTACGATTAATTGACCAACGATAGCGCCAATACGCCTGCTATCTACCATCTGACGCTGGTACCGTACTGCCACCCAACCTCTGCGATATACCTTTCGCAGTTAAACCAATACCTTACTACCCTACTATAGCGTTATAATAAACTCCTACTGCTCTGCCTGCAGTACCACACTCAACCTCTACTACTTCGCCTGCAGCTGAACTAACACCTATAGCTCCGCCTGCAGCTGAACGAACAGACTCTTGCTGCTCTGCCTACAGCTAATCCCAATTCAACCATCGCTGCTCTACCTGCAGCACTACAACTAACTTCTACTGCCCTACTTATAGTAACAACTATATACAAGGAGAGCTTTGCTCCTTAGAATACGCCCTGCCGCTAGCACCGTACTACTACCTAACCCAACAAGACATCGCGCCAATACGCCTACAATATCGATTACTGTTGTGCTGATAAGCCTACAACCCAAATACAACTAGGTAGAGCTTTGCTCCCTAGAATACAACCACCGCTACTAGCATTGTACTGCTACCCGACCTCTACTGCTCTACCTGCAGCCGTTTAACCTTTACTGCTCCACCTGCAGCTAAACACAATACCTCGCTACATTACTATAGCCAACCAACACCTGCTGCTCTGCCTACAGCACTATAACCGACTTCTACTACTCCGCCTATAGTAACAACCGTATATAAGGAGAGCTTTGCTCTTTAGAATACGACCCCGCTACTGGCACTGTACTACTACCCAAATCTAACAAGTCTCGCGTTAATACGCCTATAACCCAAATGCGATTTAAATACAACCTAATAGTAATTTAAACATAATCTACCAATAAGATTCTATGCCAATCTGCTTACGGAATATAACCCTATTACTGGCATTATACTACCACCCGAACAACCCCATCGCTAGTACCGTACTGCTACTAAATGGATAAGAGCTCGTGCCAATATGCATGCGAGCTACAACTCCCTAACCCTCCCACCTTATTAAAACTTTTTTACCTACCTTTTTATAAGAGGGAGTAGGGGGGCTCTTTTTTTATGGCTTGGGGCGCGCCATAACAAAAGGGGGGATAGAGAGCTAGGAGGTACCGGAGTTCTAGAGGAAGGACAACGGCCAACGGAGGGCTTCTAGCGATATACCTCTCGCAGCAGCAGGAGCTGCAGGATGGCTGCCTACCCTATATTAACTGGTATAGCAATATACCTCTCGCAGCTGCAGGAGCTGCAGGACTACTGCAAGTCCTATATTAACCAGCATCGCGATCAAGCGCCAGATGCTAGATTTTTTTTCTTTTCTTTCTCTTCTTTCTCTTCTACAAGGGGATAAAGCCTAAGGGCAGGCTTTTTTGGAAGGGGGGGGTAATGTGACGGTGCTGGGGCACCGTCCCCTGCAGCTGGCTTGGCGTAATATCCGGAGTTCGCCCGTACCGTGTATATTACCCCCTAGAGCTTCCTTTCCTCTTATTCTTCTCCTCAGCTTAGTATTCTTGTATGGTAGCAATCTACAAGCTTTGGTTCAGAAGCATTTATACGAGCCCGTTACAGCTTTACCTCTTCTTTATTTACCTTACTTACCCTATTTTCTATCTCTCTAACAACTAACCTCTAACTATATCTAATACTAAAGTTATACTAATATAGCGCTAGTTAGCAACCGCATAAAGCCCTTCTACTTTAATAGTTACCTTCTACTTAATATATGCTATAATATTATACATACCTAACCAAATAAGCGACTTAATAATAACGTAACTATAGGTAAAGCCGGATGTATAGTATAAGGCAAACCTAAAGCTAACTAAAGATATGGATATTGCTTAAGGCTTTAGAATAAGTATTAAAAACTATAAGGGCACTACTAGCCGGACACCCCCTAATTACTACGCGCACACCCCCCAATTACTGCTCGCACACCCCCCCCCCCCGAAACAGGCTTAGATCCTTCCACTTCAAGTTAAAATATCACGTGTGTTTGACTTGTTTACACCTAAATCGCCAAAACAACACCACGCGCCCATACCTGAATCAGCACCTCGCATTTGCCTTACCTTCTTACCCAAGAGCCTGCAATTACAGAGCATCGCGGTCGCCCGGCTGGTTCTACGGCTGGCTCTACGGGTCGCGTTGGTAGCTCTACTCAGCGGGGGCTCTCAGCGTTCGAGCGGAATACTGGCTGCGCTTCCCGCGGGCGGAGCGCGGTCGCGGGCGCGGGCGCGCCCGTAGTACCCGATCTACTATAATACCACTTGTAATACTATCTACATACTCCTAAGTTGATTGATTGGATTGCGCGGTGGCTTGTGAGGCAGTGTGCGAACTAATTTAGCTGCCGCCGGTCTGCGAGCTGCCTCCGCGGGCGCGCCTGCGCCCGCGCCCACGACCACGGCGTCAGTTTTTAGGCGGAATTTTAACACCGCATAGCCCTGCCCTTTTGCGAACTCGTTAATATCATTAAGGGCAAAGTTTGCGTAATCGTACAGCTTCAACGAAGGTGGGTTAAGAGCTATGGTAGATGTAGGGAAAAGTATGCAAATGCGAGGTGTTGATTTGGGTACGGGCGCACGACAGTTACGCGCTAATGCAGATACATACAAGTTAAATACACGTGATGTTCTAACCTGAAGAGGAAGGATCTAAGCCTGTTTTAGGGGGGTGTGCGAGCAGTAATTAGGGGGTGTGCGCGCAGTAATTAGGGGGTGTCCGGCTAGTAGTGCCCTAATATAATGTCCTTTCCTCCCTCTCGATTAGGTATAGGGTTTGGAGCTCCAAGAGCTCCACTACCTTAGATCCACTCCATCCACCAATCAAATCACTTAGATCCACTCCAGGGCAAGCCTCAGTCCATCCAGGGGCTCCATATTGGCTCCAGTCCAAAAAGATCACTGGTTAAGCCGAGCCTTCTCCACATCGTTGTCAAAATCATCCATATCGGCGCAGTTATAAACCCGCCTGCCTGAGGTATCTTGGACAAGGACATACTCAGTGCTTACGTTCCGCTCAGCCTTTGGAAAGGCTTTTACTACGTCTAACATTAAGAGCGGGTGGAAAAGGATAGGCCTCTACCCTTTTAAGCCCAGCGTTATACTAGATAATTTCCCTACTAATAAAGATAGTAGGCCTTCCTTAAGTAAGTTAAAATACTTTACTTTTTACTCTAGACCATTGGCGGAAGGTACGCAGGCTTTTAAATAGCTTATTAGCTGACCCAAACTCTTAGCGCTTAAAGTAAATTATTAGTATAGTACTAGGTCTTATAAGCGAGAATAAGATCCTCTAATACTATACAGATGGGCTTACCAAAGCTCTACGTAATAAGAAGAAGAAGCGTTATCAGGGCAAGCCTTTATTTACCCAACTTGCTGCTCCAGAGGAGGGTAAGGCTATATTTTATAGCCTACTAAGATTTAGCGGGCGCGGGAGCTTTAAGCTAAGCAAGAGTAAGCTAAACACCAAGAGCAGGCTCTTAAAGCTAAGAAAAAGGTTCAACAGCAACTCCAAAAGGAAGAGAAGAAGCGTATAGTAGAAGTACAAAAGAAGCAGCGGGCACAAAGTAAGATTAAGCGAGTGGTAGAGTTAGAGGCTCTATGACTCCAAAAGCAGGCAGCTAAGGACGCTCGTGAGGCTAATCGTTAACTTAAAAACAAAGCTAAGAGGCCTTAAAGATCACGGAAGGCTCCAACCAAAGGTAGAGAGGTGGTAGAAGATGATGATTTTATTGAGATATCGGATGCGAATAAGAGTACCCCTCTACCGAGAGCTTCGAGGCCTCAACGCCAACGCCAAGCTCCGGCTTACCTAAGGGACTTTATGCTATAGCCAGTTCGAATCGCCTAATTATGAAGTGTTTAACACCAAAATTTGATCTAATTTGACGTGGTGCTGCGATTTGTATGGCCTCAAGTTTAGTAATGCATTTGGCCAAGAAATCATGCACGAGCCGTCCGCGTGCATGAGCCGGCCTAGACTTCTAATCAACGGGCGGGAGATCAGCGAGAACTAACGTGGAATGCGCATGGAAGCGCGCGAGTTTGTGGAAAGGGGCGAGGAACAATCGACGTCATTGCTCAAGGATTCACTCATTGATACCTCTTAAAACAAACATATGCCCGAATCATGTCTACCTTCAGCACATTTCAAAAGCTCTTACCTCTGAGGTCCTCGAAATGGATCACGGAGGTGCGATATATCCACACACGCCCACCCTGACGGAGCAACCCTCCAAAATATCAGCAAAACCTTCTATGAAAGGTCTTGTCACATCCGCCGCCCCCGCACTGGACTTTGGCCTTGCAGCAACCGCGCTGCCGCTACCTTCCTCCTCCACTGAAGCCGACCGACCGACAGACGCTCTAGTTCTGAGCTTGCAATACCACGCCGCCCGCCGCGAGCGCGGCACCAGCGTAAAGAAGCCCACGCAGGTGCACAATGAGGCGCCTTGTCCCAACCCAACTTGATTTTCGCCTGCGCTTGTGCGCAAGGCATCGCCCGAGTCGGCGCTAGGGTTGTTGATCAAGACGGTCGGCTTGGGTGAAGGCATGGCATTGGAACTGGAAGCGGCGCAGACGATGCTACGGCGGAGCGGATCGATGCCTATTCGCATGCTGGGGAATGACGATACCACTGAGAAAGAGAAGGAGAAGGAGAGCACGAATCAGCATGAGAATGAGGATGACGAGCTTGATACGTACAAAGCCTCGTCCTTTGCGCGCCTCAATCGTGCGGCTCGCGATACATCGTTATCTTCCTTTGCAGTTGGTGACACCAATGGTATCACCTTGGATACATACACTGATCTCGCTTCGAATTGCAACAACTCGGATGCACAGGAAGCTGCCACGCTCTCAACTACATCCAGTGCGCCTGCGCCTGCGCCTGTATTTACGACTATAATCACACCAACACCTACACCCGCATCCACAGCCCCAACCCCAGCGCTGCGGCTCTGCCATTCAGCCTCCCCTGTAGACTTGCTGTCTTGTTGCCAGCTCGCATGATGGATGGCTTTTCAGCAGCAGCAAGCGTCCTCACTATCCCTCCAGAACACTAACTAAGCTTTAACTTAATAACAAGACCCGCGACTTCTTTCCTATTACACATTATTGTCTAGTATAGCAAGGTGAAGAATAGTCTAAAGATTAGGAGGTAAGTTAGAAATTTGTGTCATAAACGAAGAGAGGGAAAATTGCGGTCTCTGTAGCGAGGATAGGGGCTCTGATTCTGATGAAGAGTCTCAAGCCGATGCAGAAGCTTATGTGGAGGGAGCTCAGCCACACAAAGAATTCCAAGTCAATGAAACAACGCAATCTGTTGAACGATCCAGAAGCGATGAAGGCGTCCAAGTCGATGGGGAAGCTCACGCGGATGAACAAGCTGAACTGAATGAAGAGTCTCAAGCTGTTAAAGCCGCCCCAGCCGCCGAAGAATCCCGAGCTGATGGAACCCACGTAGACGGGGTCTCCCAACGTGTACAAGGTTCAAATTCTGCTGAAGTACGACCGTCCGCGGATTTAGCACTGAGAGTCGTAGGTGGCTAGGAAGGGTTGCTCCTTATTCCTTCTCTGCTTCTTCAATACAAGTTGGGGCGTGTCCACTAGTATTAACGCAAGGCCGATCAATACATCAAAGAAAATGTTGATATTACTATTTACGCGATCCCCTCTTAAATAATTCCAAAGTCTCCTGCTTCCATCATGCTTCTCTTGCTCTTGACCTATGCTTGTTAGGGTCCTCTTGCCTCTAATCCGATATCGAATGTGAAACATCCTAGATGTGCGAAGGCGCGTAGGGAAGCAGGCACTGAAGTCTCCCGAAGGTCCTTCCGCTTTCCTCACACTGACCCTTTCCTCGCGCCGTGCCAACCAAGACTTGCCTCATAGCATTGCTGTTGACACCTTCCCAGACGCCCGCGTGTGCCGTATGTTTGTTTGGATCTTCAGTGGCCCAGTGGAAGTGTGAAGGTGCGCATGGGTGCAAAACACACCAGATATATATATATATAGCCCGTCTTCCCTCATCCTCACCCATCTCTTCTTCATCCCGCTTCTTCTTCATCCAACCTCTCCTTCATCCGATTCTTCTTCATCCATCTCTTCCTCATCCATCTCTTCCTCATCCATCTCTTCCTCATCTCTTCCTCATGGATCTTCCTTTGTGCAGGAGAGCTCGTCAGTCTCCAAAGGAATTTTCCTCTCTTGTCTTCTCATTACGGCCACCGTCTGTCTCTACAACCTTCCTTGTCCATCCTGCCTTTGCTAACTCGTCCCGCGCGCTCTTTCCACAGTCATCTGCATCTTGACTTGGACTTCAGAACGACTTTCGACTGCGGCCACACCCTCCTGTCAGACTTTCGTCTAGACAAGGAGAGTCTGGCGTCGCAGCCGTAAGCTCGATATCATCATCAGTCTAACAGTTTGACCAGGTCAAAGGAAACCGTGGAATCCACGCGCCACGCCTTCAAAGACCCGCAGTCTTGCCCAGCGTCCCACAGCACCCACCACACTACGTCGACTCTATCGTTGATGCATGTACGGGGTATTGGGGTTCTGGAAGGATGTAATGAGGGTACTTTGAAAGGTAGGGATGGCCCCCTAGTGATCCCAGACTCCGATGCTGAGTTATACACTACTGAGAGGTTTGGTGGGTTCGACTTTAGGTATGTAACCCCCCTATCTCATTGATGACTAATAAAAAAGAACAGCTGAGGGGTTGCAAGGAGAGAGGGGCTGGGGTTTTTATATTGCACAGCACTTCCTCCCCCACCCTACTCAGTCAAGTGTGACTTTCACGCAGGCTGACCCAAAGGAATGGGCACAGGTTCGTTCCACGGTTCGCGATTCTTGTTTCGTCAAGCGTTTCCCTTTCTTCGTTGCTTTCCCAACGGTTCAAGTTCATCGTCCGCAGCCCCTGCTTCCGCGTCAGTTTCAATGCGTCCTTTCCACGTCGTCTTTCCGTTTTCGCGATCTCGTACCTTTTCGGCTTCGTTGTGGTTGGACCTTCACCAGCGCTCATACATGTGTTCGACTGTGGATACGCGGGTGGCGGGCCGGGCATTGGATCATTGGCTGCTGGGGATTCAGGCAGAAGGTTCTTGGCGGGCCGGGCATTGGATCGTTGGGCTGCTGCCTCGTATCGCTCCAATTGCTTGTGAAGCCCATCCCGTGTCGTGCGAACTGTACGCTCATCAAACTTATTATTCTGCTGTGGTTCAACCATCTAATAAGGATAATAAAAAAGTTTAATAGTTCTCTCTTATATTTGGGCGCAGGCAGCAGCACTCAGCTGATCGCGCTGATGTTCACCATGAGTAACTCACTGTGGAGACAGTTGAAATGTAGTCGTCGCGAAAACTGGTCAGGGTTCAGCAACTGCGTCGAAGCCGAGCAGCAGCCTACAAGGAGGGCGTTGCAGATGCGGCAGGCGGCGGTGCTTATCCGCCACAACGCCACGTCTAAGACATTGCTAGTTCCAACGCCAACCACAGTTGCCCGTTTCCTCTATTCTCCAACCTTAAAAAGCAGATCCTCACAACCTCATGGCTGGAGCGGGTCGGCCGCCCTCCCTGCTCATAGTGGCGACATCTACTGTAACACCTCTGCTTACCGTTATGTATCGTTTGTAAGCGAGCTTACGAAGCTCGACCAGTTCCGCCTCTGCACAAGCTTTTGTTCCAAAGCCTTCAACAGAGCTGTAAATTAGCGAACAGCGGATAGGGCATTACTCTTTGTAATATAGGATAGGATGTACCAAACTAGTCCATGGCGTAGCCTAAGGGAACGTTCGGTTGCAACTTCAGATTGAATCTGGAGGCTCCAGAACAGAACCGATCTGAAGCTCAAATCTGATTCTAACGCGATCGTTTAGTTAATCTGACGACTTTCTGATCTGAAGCTCCTCTAGATCGGCAAGCGCATTAAACCCGCAAGCTATACCATATATAGAATCTGAACTAAGGCCTTGGCGTCAGTTTAAATCTAGAGCTTAAAGCTCCTTCTTTAAATTCTAGATTAAATCTAAAGCTTCACCCAATTAACAACTCCTTATAATATAGCGTCTCTACCCACCCCAACCGTAACACTGCTACAGTTACAACTACACGTATTTTATAACGCCCTTATTCTAACTTTTATAATCGCAATAATACTCCTTCTATATAGCGTCCGTACTTAGCATACTAATATATAGCAAGGCACGAGGTGGACAATACAATTACTTTATAGCTATAAGGCACAACTTCTAAGCGTTACCTGGATAAAGCCTAAGGTATTTAAAAAGCTCCTTAATTAGCTATAGGAGTATAGTAGCCTTAAGGATATAAAGCTTCTATTAATAGCTAAAAAGCTCGTGATATTCTTAATAATATTTAGTAATAATATATCGTATAGGTTACTAAGTGAGATAACTTAACACTCCTCAGTAATAATCTACCAGTAAGTATTTAGCGACTAGCTTAAACTTCTTATTTTAATTTACTGCCTTATAGAGCTATATATAAAGTTCTTCCTAGCCTTCTAAAGTTATATAAGGAAGTTATTTAACTTCCTTAAAATATTACCCTAGATGAGATTGCTAAGGATTCTAAACAATATTCTTTTTTTACTAATTGTATTAGAGCTCTTAATGGTACTTATCTTCCTATTTCTATTAAGGGTAGGTATAAAAAATAGGCTCTATGGCGTAGTAGGAAGGGAGGATTAATATAGAACATACTTATAGCTATTAACTTCTAGATAAACTTTATATACATCCTAGCTAGGTGGGAGGGTACTGCTTATAATAGTAGAGTAATAAATTTAGCTAAAGTTAAAGGATTTAAAGCCTTACCTAGTAGATACTATATCGCGGATGCTAGGTACTCTAATACGCCTATAACACTAACTCCCTACTATAGTGTACAATATTATCTTTATAAATAGGCGCAGGCAAATATAAGGCCTTAGAACGCTAAGGAACTCTTTAATCTTTAGCATACAGCACTAAGGAACGTAGTGGAGCATACTATAGGTATTTTTAAGTATTAATTTAGGTACTTTAAAGCTAGCAGGCGCAATCTACCTCTAAAAACATAGGTTAAGGTAGTATACGCCTTAACAGCTGTTTATAACTTTATTAATATATATAATCTAGACGATTTAAATAGCTTTAAAGTAACAGAGGATAAGGAGATAGATAAGGAAGATGTAAGGCTTATAGAGAAAGAAAGCAACGTAGTTATAAACCAAAGACGTAATAAAATTACGCAACTTATATAGGAGAGTTACTGCCAGGCAATTAGCAGGCCAATTAAATAAGAATCTATAGTAGATTTGGTGTATTTACTATAGAAATCTATATACTTTCCCTCTATATATTGCTCCTTAATTGCGTATATAGTAAGACATTAAAGAACAATTAAAATCTTACCTAAATTTTACTTAGATATCACCTAAATTCTAGCTTAAATCTTACCTAGATCTTAATTAAATCTTACTAAATTCTACCTTCCTAATCGCCCTCCTTCCTGCTAGCTAAAATATTGTTAATTAAGCTTTGCCAAAGCCCTACAACTCTAGCCGTTATAAGGAATAATCTAGCAGTCAACTCGGTTTTAAAAGCTTATAGGATAACTAGTTGCTCTGCTAGATCTAGGTAACTAAACTCCTTAATAAACTCTATAGAAGCCTTCTCTTAAGGAGACTTCTAGGCAATTAACTATTTAGTAGCTTTTATTTCTCTAGTAATCTGCTCTACCGTTTCTTCTAGAGAATCTATAACTCGCCATATTCGCCAGCGCTTTATATTAGATTTAGTCTCTTTAGTAGCTTATTTAACAGCCCACTTTCTTATTACTAATAAGGAAGTTTAATTTAGTATTAAGGAGGAAGATTCTGGTATAGAAGGAGTATTTAAGCGCTTAATTAAAAATAACCTTAACTAACTGCGTTTAATAGAGCTATAAGCTAATTCTAACTTAAGATTATCCTTACCTCCCTTCTTATCTTCTGTATCTATTAAATCTATTACCTATAAGGCTCCGGTTATAAGGAGCTTTGGGTCTATACAGCTTTTAATTACCTTATTAATTAACCTTATATTACTCCCTATTACTAGAACTCCCTTAAATAGCTCCTATAGTATATTTAGAAAGGCAGGTAGTACATTACAAAACTTTATAGCCTTGGGATTGGCCTTAAAGTATATATCTATAACGTCCTTACTAGCAATAGGTACGCCTTTAGCTTTATCCCACCCCCAGCTAAAGAGGGTATAGAGCTCCTTCTACGTCCTCTAATCCTTCTTATAACTATCATGCTTACTTTTAACTTGCTTTAGGTTAACTACCTAAAGGGCAATAGCTAGTATATAATTAAGAGCAAGCTTCCAACCTTTAGCTTTATAAGAGCTATCTATATAATATTCTTTCTAAATAGCCTTAACAAGGCCTTCTAACATCGCCTCCTTTATCTTAGTTATCCATTTTATACGCGACTTCCTTAAACTTACGGGTGTTACGGCCATTACGGCCGTTATTATAGCTCTACTTCGGCTCCTGCGGGAGGTAAGGGAAGGTAAAGAAAACATTAACTAAGTAGAGGGCGTTAATTAAGGAACGGTAGAAGTAAGAGACTCTATTACAACACTATAACAAAAAGTCGCGATAGAGGCCTAATAGGAGAGGTATTTATTTAATTGCTTACCAAAATTAATTATATATTATATAAAGTTAAATTCTAAACCTTATCTAGAGCCTTACTAAATAATTAACTTAATTTTAGATTCAACTAAGCCTTAAAAGTAGACGCCGCTAATTACCAACTAGTTAACACTAAAAGGTGCATAGATTAAGGAGTTTCTGATCTAAAGTTAGATTGCAACCAAACGTTCCCTAAAGATACTTCGAAGACTACCAATCATTTCATATTTACCTATAAGCCTTATGTGGAAAGCGCACGGTCCTAATAGCAAGGGGGGTTCCTAGCCCGTGTAAGTGTATCGCAGGGATAGCCTCGTAATTATAGCCAGGTTCTGTATGGCATAATTCAGTACTCTCATAACTTATCGAATGCAGTTGCTGCCTGTAAGGGATATTATTGCGGTACCTCGGGTTGCCCTCAGGGCAACCCCCGGACACCCCTCGGACGTCCGTCGGTCACGTGCCGGAGGCACGTGCCCCTAGTATATAGTCTCCACGATCCCAGAGGCCTTACCTCCTCAAGGATTCGTCTCCTCCACAATCTATCTGTTCCTACAATCGTGTCCTTATAGCCCCCTGTCTACAAAGTCCCCTCACACTGCCTTAGACCCATCCAGATCATGTGTTTTTTGGTCCATATGAGAATGCCACAAAGAAAGCTCTTACGGCCAATCACAAGAAACGCGATCTACATTTCCAACTTCGCTTTACGTCCAATGCTTTTCCTTATCCATTGACCTTCACTAGTATTTCTACTTTGAACTGGCGCTCCGACTCACCACTATTGATGCTGGTATAAACTGACATCCCACGCGAAAGAGGTTTTGAGACACGTTTCAAACCCATCCACTGCGATTGGCACCTGCATTTATCATTATTATAGTCGTGTGCCTTGCGATAGTGGTAGTACTCCTCCACGACGCTTTCGAAGGTTTCATCCGTACCAATATCGGTAATGTCTAACCAAACATTCCAGTTGTGGATTCCTAAAATCACAACGAACTGTTCGCCACTCCCTGTGTTATCGAACTGGAGGCCACCATACTGTCCGCTAGAATCCACAGCGAGGACCGAGAAACCCTCATTAGAGTGTGTCACGTTCCACTGAGTCTTGTCATCAGGGCTATGGTGCTGCTCAAGGCAAAAGCCATTTAGCAAAGCAGCTCTGAAGTCTACTCGAAATGAGTACCCGTCCTTCTGTGGCATCGACCGATCGCGGCCAAGAGTACGTGGGACCGCTGGTTCAATGTACACGGTCTTTGGCGTAGAAATCGTCTCACCACGGTCGATCCTAGGAAGTTCCTCTATACAGCGAACCCGACGATATACCTCAGGACGCACCTCTTTGAGGTAGATGGCGAGTCGACGGTTGTCTGGCCCAAGGCAGTCCAAAACCGCAGCAAAGTTCCCATCCTCAACTCTCATGAGAGGTAAGTCAATGCGTAGACCTCTGTTGGTCATCGAGAATTCCAATGAATGGCCTTTCCCAGCAGTGAAGTCCTTGCAGTGTCGAAACTCTGTAGGGGACCGTGCGAATGGACCTCTTTCTGCTCCAGAGCCCCGCCAGCTAAACAACGAATGATCGGTCGATATTTTCATGTACTCTTGCTGAAGACGCTCAAATGCCCGTGGACCTTCGCCGTACATCAGCGGCATATTGACCCCAAGGAGGCCAAGAAGACAGTACGCAATATCTTCTTCCCGTGTTGTCTCTCGCCCTGCAGCCCATGACATGACTTGGGCAACACTGAACTCCCCAGAGAAATCGAGCAAGAGCACCCGACGAGGAATGCCTGTGATTCGAGAAATAGTGGGGGACATGTTGGATCTAGTGTCGAGTTCCTCCCAGTCGTTGTTGAAGAAGACCATGCTCTCGGGAGCTAGAAGCTCTTGGAGTGTCCATCCTCGTCTAAACCATCTGCTCGAGTCTATGTCCGAATAGTTATGAACATCGGACAAGTATACGTAGCAGATGTCAGCATCCTGATACCAGTTAAACATTGAGTTGATTGCCTCCGATAATTCGGTGTTGTTTGTCTTGTCAATGCAGCAAGTGTCCACCCAGAAGTGTTGCAGGCCATTGGAAGCTGCCTGCGCTCCGCAGAACCGGATTTTTCTATATCCAGTCTTCGTCTTCCCAGAACCTTCTAACAAGTCTTTAAAGGTGACCTCTTCCTCATCATCTCCCCAAGTATGCGACAGTATCGCATAAGGGGGAATGTTTTTGATGAGATCCTTAGTCAGGCTGAGTTCGCCATCACTTTTGAGCTGCAAAAGACGCATTATTAGGCATGGATAATAAAATAATCGAACAGTAAATGTCGGATAGTAAGGAACTATCTGAATGTATTTAGAGATGTAAGGTGTTTAAAATTAGGGCCCAAGAACAGGAGATCCTGCAAAAGTCTGGTGGGCATGTAGGCGAGTTAAGGGAGTGTTCGCTTGCAAAACTATCAGATTGAATCTGAACCGAAAGTCCGGCAGAAAGAACGCGTTTCTTCCCGATTTGACACGCGTCTGTGGCTCTACAGGTTGCGCGGACGGTGTGCAATCTGGAGCCTTCAGATTGAAATGACGCCAAGAGCTCTATTTCAGAAGCTGTATACGGTAAAGTTGCCAATATTTTAGCGTGCTCTTCTGGCGTTTTGCGAGCGGTGAGAGGAACATCAAATTTTTGAGGCTGTGCAGACGAAATCACTCCGAATCAACGGATTCTTAACCGAATCTGAGGCCTCCGGATTGCAACCGAACACTCCGCCCACCCAAAAACTACCAAAAATAAGAAAAATCGGACCTTAATATTTTAACAATGGCTTAATAATAAATTCCAAAACTTCAGACTTAGGCTCTTATACCTACCTTAAGACTCTTATTAAGGTTCTAGAGTAAAAAGCCTGGCTTTTATTAAGATATTAAGTTTTAGCCCCTAATCTTAAGCTAAATTGCTATATCTCTAGAACTACTTAATAGATTACTTCTAAAATCTAAGAGAAGTCATAAAATGGGTAATAAAATATTAATTATAAAATTTTGGAATTTATTGTTAAGCCGTTGTTAAGATATTAAGGTCCGATTTTTCTTGTTTTTGGTGGTTTTTGGGTGGGCGGATGACTGATAAAACACGTTACCTCTAAAACAAGCACCCCCTACAACTCTACTAAAATAGCCCTAAGTTATATTAATAAGAGCTTTTTTTGTAGCCCTAGAATAGAGCTATAAAATAGACCTCTATTTATAAATTATAGAGCTATATTGGGGGGGCTATATGGGGTGTATTGTTTTGATGGGTGCAAATACTGGCTGTTGGCTGTTAAATGACCCCATCGCCTACCACACGCCAAGGACGCCTTCCAGCATACAACCAGTTAATTGATCATTTCCCTATCCGTCCTATATGCTAGTCTCTTGTCAAAGATCAAGATCAAGAAATGTCAATAGAATTCAACGTCCATGACGATTCGTTAGGTGTTCACGTATTAGTGTTCGGTTACTCTCCAACCCTAAAGCACGGCCAGCCCAATACACCGAAGCACTGCACAGCTAAGCCAAATACGAATATTGCAAATTGTGGCAAAGTAGGCAGTCTTAGAACCTAGGAGTTGCACTGTCAATTTGAAACGTGGTAAGTGGCCCTGAAGGAAACCAACTGGCTTCGGTAGAAAGTACAGAACTGTTTATGCAGAACGCAGGTCACTGAAATCACTACAGCCAGAAATATCCAATGTTTCAATGATAGTGAGATGAAATTTTCTTACTAAAATTCTGGAGGCGGGAATTAAAAGATGGAAGAGAAGTACCAAGCAGTGTTCGCGATGATATTTTTATTCATTGCTTCTTAACAGGGTGGTTTTGGATGATGCGAATAAGCGAGCATAAAATACAGTCAGCTCTCGCTATAGCGATGCCAAGAAAGCCACAATTTGGTCCGTGCGATGAAGTTTTCTGTGTCTGAAATCTCGGTTTCCCATACAAATTTACCTCGTTATAACGATATCACTAACAAATCGATATAACGATAGCCTAAAAAGGAGGTATCGCTGTAACGGGAGGCGTCTGTATCCTTTATCCAATAGAAAATGCATATAATATCACAATTGATAAGGATAAAAGTGCCCCGTGCGGGGCTTTTCTACCCTAACTAAGTAGAATAGGATAGAATTCGGTAGACTTAGCAGAATTTAGCAGAATTTGGCAGAATTTGGCAGAATTTGGTAGATATGCAGATATTACGGATATTGCGGATATTGCGGGTATTGTAGATATTGCGGATATTGCGGATATTGCGGATATTACAGTAGGAACAGGTCCCTATCTACCTCTCCCCCTAACTATATAATAGCTAAATACTTAAAGAAAAATCCACTATCCCTCTTATAGTTCTTCTCTAACACTAATTCTTTAAATACTTTGTTTTCTTAAGAGTTTTAGGATCTATCTATATTCTCTTCTATAATACTATTGTATCGGGACTAGCCCAGTTACAGTAGGAATGTCTTGGTGAAACACTTGACAGATAAATTCCAACGCTTTAATTAAATTCCGCCAAATTCCACTAACTTAATTAAATTCCACTAAATTCCACTGACGTAATAGAATTTAGTTAAAACCTGTTAAAATCTGCGTGGGCTTATGCCCATACGTCTACTGCCAAGACCCTAAATATTTAGTTACAAGTCTCCTATGTTCCTTTCTCTTCTTTACACAATGTCACGGAGTAGGCACGAGCCGGGATACAATGCACTAAACGAGGTAGTAATTGAGAAGGCTACGTACACGTAACTATGCGTGGTTGATACAAAGACATTGGATGAAGAAGAAGAGTCTTCGTGTGCCATGTACGGGTATAAATAGGGGTTGTAGGGGAACGTGCGTAGGTGTCTCGGGACGAACGTGAGCACGGGTCAAGAACGTCAAAGACGCGCAGAGACGTGAGAACGAGTGAGTCCCGTAACACACAACGTCTTATTCTCTACAAGAGCTATATACCCTTAGGTTTAGATAGAATTTATATTATTCCTTTAAATCTTCCCTAAAGTCTCTTCGCGCCCTTATATTACGTTACGTTAATACAACTACTATTAAAATGGTAAATAACCTTAAATCCCACATGTTAACCATGAGCATTATAACCCTAGTTAGGGAATAGTTAACTACAATACAAGAAGCCTTTATAGATGCCTTAGCTTAGCAGCGGGCTGCACTAGAAGACCAGTATTAACAATTAATGGAAATACTCCGCAAAGAACTCCGTAACGTCTAAATACTTCTATTAGAGACCCCAACACCACCTATAAATAAAATTAATATAATAGTATCTAAGCCTAGCCCCTTAAACGCGAATATTAAACTAGTAATAGTAACTTAACCCATATCTGTAATAAATTTAATACCCACTATAAAATCTAAAAAGCTCCCTAATCCTCTAATGTTTAATGGAAATTAAAACAACCTATATCCCTTTATAACTAAGCTCCATCTTAAACTCTTAATAAACTATAACTAATACCCCACTAAAGCTAGTAAAGTTAGTTATGGAATATCTTGTTTAAGCAAAGACGCTGCATAAACAATAGATCTATTCTTCTATAATAGCACCTTCATTAATTTTAAAACCTTTATCTCTCTGCTAAAATAAATATAATAACGCCAGCCGCGAATATACAGCTGTTACTAAACTTAAAAACCTATAATAACGGAACTGAGACTTCACTAGCTTCTTTTTAGAATTTTTAGGCCTTATTGGTAAACTGGATTAGAATAAAGCTGCTAGAGTTGCCGCCCTTTAATAAGCTATTTTGGATGAGATTAGAGCCTAGTTAGTAGGAAGAGAACTGCCGAAAAACCTGTCTGAATTTGCTATAATATATTAACAAATTAATAAGGACCTTTAATACAATAAACAGACTCATTCTTTAAAGCTAACCATATCTTGCGTCTAAACCCCTATAAAACCGGTATATACCCTAAAGCGCAATCCGTCTCTAAAACCTAAAAGCCCTATATACAACCCTATGGACCTTAATGCCGCTTAATCCTATATACCCTTAGAAACCAATAAATAAAGAACCTAAGCCATAAATGGAGAATGCTTTAGATGTGGTAAAAAAGGATATATTTAAAGACACTGCCAAACCCACCCTTTTAAAAAAGTCCGCCATAGTTCCTCCTAATCCTTAAATTGTACCCATTCCCCAAGTTGTACTTATTTCTTAAATTGTACCCGCTTTATAAATTATATTTAGTTGCCATAAAGCATCTTGCCTTTAGTTAACTTAGAAAATAAATTATTCTAAGGCTAAGTTGCGCTTTAGGACAAAAAGTGGAAGAGTATAAGTGTCTAGGCTCTTCTAGCGCTAATATATAGCATAACTCCCTTAATGTATTTAGTAAAATTCAAATACTTAGAAAATAGAAGAAGGTATAAATCCTAATAGACAGTGGAGCCACTAGTATAGGCTTTGTTAATATAAACTATACGAAAACTTAACGCCTAAATTTAAAGAAACTTAATAAGCCTTAAGGCCTATAAGGCTTTAATGGCAAACCCTTAATATATGGCGAAATAACGCACTACGCCCTAGTAAAAATGTAGATAGGCGAACACCTTAAACACGTTTCCCTGTTTATAACACCCTTAAAGTAATATAAAGTTATACTTAGACATAGATAGCTAAAACAACACAACCCTTTAATTAGCTGGGTTAAAGAAATACTAAAGTTCTATACAACCTACTGCTAAAGTTATTGCTTAAAAAACCATTTGCCCTATAAACATATACATAACTATTTGAATTTAATATAATATGAATTACCCTTGCCATAAACCTTAAGCCAATATAATAAACCTATAACTGCCGATTATGGTAAAGAATGTGAAGATCTTATGTTGAAACCTCTTAAAATTTATATAATATAGGCCGCGCCCTTTATCTTATTAGCAAAAAGATAAGATTATAAAAGATATTAAGAAAGCACTAGAACCGAAACAGTATATTAATCCTCAACCTCTTATACCTAAAGAGTACTATAATTTAATTAATGAGTTTAAAAAACGATTTGTAGACTAACTAGCCCTGCACTAAGATAAGCATAATTTTAAAATAGAACTTGAGCCTGGTATAACACTAAAGTTTGGTCTGCTATACGGTATATTATAAGAAGAACTGCTTATAATGTGATAATATCTTAACAAGTATTTAGAAAAAGGATTTATTTGCTCTAGTTAATCTCTATTTGCCTTACCTGTACTATTTATTAAAAAGCTAGGAGGAGGCTTAAGATTCTATGTTAATTATTAAGCTCTAAATGTAATTATAATTTAAAACCAATATCTAATTCCCCTGATTTAAGAGACGCTTAACTATTTAGTAAAGGCATAGTACTTTATAAAGCTTGATATAGTTACCGCCTTTAATAAAATCCATATATATAAAGGAGATAAGAAGTATATAGCTTTTCGTATATAATAGGGACTCTTTAAATACCTAGTAATGCCATTTGGCGTAAAGAACAGTCCTAGTATATTTTAGTAATATATTAACAATATACTTCGTTAATTCCTTAATGTATTTATTACCGCGTATATTAACAATATTTTAATTTACTTGTCCTTGCTTTCTGAATATTGGAAATATATTAGAATGGTCCTTAAACGCTTATAAAATGCGGGCTTATAATGTGATATTAAGAAATGCAAGTTCTATACGTCCGAAGTTATATACTTAGGCTTGATTATATCCTATAACGGAATTAAAATGGACCCTAAGAAAGTTGTTGCAATTGTAAACTGGGAAAGCCCTAGCAATATATAAGATATTTAAGGATTTCTAGGATTTGCAAACTTCTATTATTAATTTATTAACCACTTTTTAGAAATTACCTAGCCACTAGTAAACCTAATAAAGAAGAATATAAAATTTAAATAGACTACTAAATGCGAATAAGCTTTTGATAACTTAAAACATTGCTTTATAACTACTCTAATTCTTACCTACTTTAACCCTAACCTTAAATATATCGTTGAAACGGACTCGTCCGATTATATGCTAGGGGGAGTATTATCGCAATACAATAAGAACGGCGAGCTATGTCTAGTAGCCTTTCTCTCTTAGAAACTTGCCCCTACTAAATTAAATTATAAGATATATAATAAGGAACTACTTGCGATTATTAGATGCTTTAAATAGTGGCGTTCTAAGCTTAAAGGATTATTGTTCCTAATATATGTATTAATGGACTATAAGAACCTGCAGTACTTTATAACTATAAAGTAATTAATATAGCGCCAAATTTGTTAGGCCGAATACCTCTTATAATTTAACTTTAGACTTAGTACCCTCCTTACGCGATTAGAATAAGTACTTCCTATAATTTTTAGGATTATTTATAGTTTCTAATCTAGTAGAGCAAGAGACTTTTGGAGCTCTTGCTGCACCTAGCCCAAAAAGACCAAACCAACCAAAAGAACCCTAAAAAACACCCTAATAATCCCCTGAGATGCATGCATTACAGGGAAGGCACAGGTGGAATGACGGTAGTACGCAGTTACGCGCAAACACCAGACCTATACCTAATAATAGCCCCCTACAACAACAACAAGGACGGGCGAATACCACACCAGAAAGCGGAAATACCCTAATTAAGAAGGCATCTAATAAAATACAAAGCCTATTAGACGCGTCTAGTATTTGGAACTATAGGGGAGTATCTATTAGCTATTACAAACTAATACAGCTAGTAGAATGGCTCTAGTCTAGCAAACCTTAGGCGCCCCTTTAGCAAACCCTTAATTAAATCCTCTAACGGCTAAACAAAATTAAAGATAAATAAAACTCCCCCCTATAGGCGAACCGTACCTAGGCCGCCGTAGCTGTACTCCTATAGTACAGGGAACCTACCCCCCTAAAAATAATAACCGGGCATATAATCACAATATAACCAAATACAGAAAAGGCAGAGGAACTTAGGGGATAATTAGAAACAGAAGTTCTTATAAAGATTTACAAGGAGGTCCACAACGCCGTCACAGTCTAACACCTTAAGAGTGGAGATATTAAAGTTACCCTAAAGGACTAATAGGTAAAGAAACAGGCCATAAGGGCAGGGGATAGGCTAGGAGAGCGTATTAGTATAAAAGTGCTTCGTAAAGATTACTTAGTTGAAGTCCTGTTGGTTCCTATAAGCCTTAGGGTAGAAAGGGGACGCTAGGCGGATAATACAGCAACTATATAGGAGATAGTAAAACAAATGGAATGCTTTATATTAGGACTTGTAATTACCTAGATCTATGTCACGGCACTGGCCTGACGCGTTGTTATGACTCGGTGTTGTCATGACACGAGCACAGACCTAACCCCTGAGCGACGTGTATATATACCTGCCTCGTCTCCTGTACATAGATCCTCACACGACATCGTTTGTCAATGATACACAGTACCTCGTACCTTGTCCCTCTGCACGTACTGTGACAGTATGTCGTGTCATCACCTACGCCCCTGGTAGGGCTTCGTTTCCACCGTCCCAAAGCTTCGTTTCCAAAGCTACGACCCTACCCCGGGCGGGATTCTTACCCTCGTTCCACGTCAACACCGACCCAGTAAAATCTCTGTCGAATCCATTCGAGTTCCCGAGCCGATATCCTCCTCCCTGTATCTACACGTCCCGAGTTTCCGAGCCGGCTGCAGGGAGACACCCTGCGGGCTATGTTTCTCGTGTTTTGACTGTAGTGTCCTCCGAGTCTGTTTCTAGCCATGCTACTGCTTCACGTCCCGAGTTTCTAAGCCGGCTGCAGGGAGACACCCTGCGGGCTATATTCCTTGTGTCCTGATTACAGTGTAAGACTATGGGTTACCGATCTCTCCGTCTCCGAGTCCGTTCCTAGCTACTGCTTCCGTCCCGAGTTTCCAAGCCGGCTGCAGGGAGACACCCTGCGGGCTATGTTCCTCGTGTCTTGATTACAGTGTAAGACTATGGGTTACCGATCTCGTCCCTGTCTCCGTCTCTCCGTCTTCGTCTTCGACAACGATATACTTCAAGTTTACCGCGACAAGAATCTACGTCTTAACCTCGATCTCCGTACCCTGAGCCTTTCGAGCCTATACTTTAATCTCGATCTCCGCACCCCGAGCCTTTTGAGAATTAATACCTTAACCTCGATCTCCGCAACTTTGAGCCTTTCGAGAGTCAATATCCGCAATACGCCCCGCGGTTACATTTTTTTCGTCTCCTCCGTTTTCCGTATTAGTTTCGCTCCTTCGCCTCAGCTTTACATTGTATCTAGCACTCGAGACGAGTGCTAGCGGAGAGCGATGTAGTAGGGATATAGGTAGGAGGGTCTGAGGACTGTAAGGACGAGGACCTTTGAGGACTGGAAGGACGAGGATCTCTAAGGACTGGAAGGACAAGGATATATGTGTCTGTTTTTTTTTACTTCTGTGTTTTTACTGCCAACACTTGGCTCACAGGAGCTCGCCTTAGGAAGGGGGATGTACTGTCACGGCACTGGCCTGACGCGTTGTTATGACTCGGTGTTGTCATGACACGAGCACAGACCTAACCCCTGAGCGACGTGTATATATACCGCCTCACCTCCTACATAGTTCTGCACACGACATTGTTTGTCAATGATACACAGTACCTCGTACCTTGTCCCTCTGCACGTACTGTAATATAAATAATTGTATTTCCCAATTCCTAATAAAGGATAACATTAGTGGGATTTAAACTTATAATCTATTAAGTTTAAAGTTAGTATATATTTACATACGCCACCTATACGCCTTTAGTGGTTACCTTTGCCTAAAATTGTTGTATTTATATACCTTATACCCCTACCCTATAGCGTTATACAATATATCTCTTATATACCTTCCCTTATATAACTACTCTTTAAACCCTTATTCCAAGCTACATTCTTTCCTATAATATTATACAACGTCCTCCTAAAAATTATCTTAAAGTAGGTCTCCCTTTTTCCAATCTCTTCTGCATTCTAATTGCTCTAATATTACTGCCGTCATTAACATCTTATCCTAAGTAACCGTACAACAACCTCCTAAAAAGATTCTCTCTGGCTTATCACTTATTAATAGGATTAATAGGATCTTAATTACCTAGCGTAAAAGCTATAGCCATTGTTTTTATTATGTGTCCTATAACCACTACTCTAATATAGGTATCTTAATATTATATAACGCTGCTTTATTGCAGTAATTATTAAATTTATCTTAACTTTAAGGCCGCGTGTGTTTCTGCTTTATATTTTAATAAAGTTTCTTAAAATGATTTAGAGGCTAAGCCTAAGAATTAGCCGGTTTTTGAAGGCTATTATACAATTAAGAGAAGAATCAATTCTCTTGGCAGAATTTCTCCCAAAGGCTCTAGACTTTGAGTTTATAGGCGACATATAGATTAATAGGATTATTGTCTATATCCTTAAGCCAGGTTATACAATGTTCTGGATAAAGAATACGGGCCGCAGCGTAGTAAGGCAATTAATTTAGCTTTAAAGCATAGAAGTTGAACTTAGCCTTTACATATTTAATTTAATTTTTAAGCTATTGGTTTTCTTTCTACTTAAATTAGTAAAAGCAATTAATATTATTATACGACATACTAAAGAGATTTTAAGATATTCCCTAATAATCTTAATAACTTTAAAAACCTGTTTAATTGTTGCTTGTTGACCTTTAAGAAATAAAGTTGCACTTTTAAAAATAGAGAGAAATTGCTCTATTGTATAACAGAGAGCAATATTAAAAGGAGTAAGCTTATCTCTCTTATTAATTATACCCTTATAAATATGCGCTTTAGTATAGTTCTAAAGCGCATTAAGAACTTCCATCTTAAGTATAACATAAAGCATATAGAACCAGCTATTCCATCTTGTATAATTACCTAGGGGGATTAACTTTCCGGAAAGTTCTTTAAACTTATTTATACAATTAGGCGAGGCACGGATATAGATAATAAGATTATAGATCTTCCCCATAACACCTATCTTCACTCTTATTGAATTTGCTCTCTCTTTTTAGCGTTTATTATCTAACTCTTCTCTTAATTCATCTTCTCTATTATACAATTCCATAAGTTACTCTTCGCTATTATTAGTAAAGAGAAAAGCTTTGGTAATAAGATTAAGGATATAGCCCATACAGCGGAGCCGTTAGAAAGTCTAATTCCAGTTAATTTAATTCTCTATACTGAGATAAGTTGCTATTATATGACAAAGCGTATCATTTATAGTGGAATTATCGCTAATAAGGACGCCAATATTTCCTATAATTCCATAATCTTTAAGGACGGGGTAAAGGGTTTCCCATTAATTTAAACCACTATGGCCATATACTGTATAAAGGGCAATTAAGATATTTCAAAAGCAATCCTAGGCATTAACAAAGCTGGCACAAATTGCAAGTAAAAGGTCATGACTTAGTAAGGTCTAGATATCAACAGTAAGATAGATACTTATTTGTAACAATTAAAGCCTTTTTTATATAATATCTTTTGCTTATAGAAACCAAGCCCCCACCCTCTACTTAATCATGTTATAAGATATTAGCATAAATATACAGCCCTACAGATTTATTGCTTAAATAAAGGCATGCCATTCTAGCTATTCTACACATAAAAATGGAAGCCGTTATATAATAACCAAATCTAGGAGGGTTTGGTTAATAACCCATCAATTAACTATACACCAAAGAATCTCTTAATTAAGGTCGTCTTTACTATTTGTAACGGAACCTTGTAGCAGGAACTACGGTGGGTCCTATTATTAGGCTGGGTATATAGGTAAGAACAAATCAACAACATAATAATAACTGGTAGAGTAGTTGCCCAACAGATTAACTCCAATTATATTCTAAGATTCACTATAAGGAGAGAACTATCTACGGTAGGGACTGAGGTCCTTTAAATACACAACTATACTCCTAAGAAATCCTCCCTTGTACGTGAGGTACGTAAGGTATATAAGGTATATAACAGACCTCGCAGACCTTACAGACCTTATAGAGCAAGTCATGTGACCTTAGTTACCATTCCTCATCACATAGCTCTACCGGCTCCATTCTAGACCGTGCCTGTATTAACTAACTAGCTTCCGCCGACTCTTCTCTAAGTAGTTGTAACATTATACTTAAAGCGTCCGTAACACCATCTCCCTCCTCTTTATTTTCGTCCTTAAAGATTCCTAACATCTCTAAATTATTTACTAGAGGTGTAATGTCCGTCTAATCAATCTAGTTAACATCCTTATTTATTATACTTAAAGCTTCTTCTTCTTCTTCATTCCAACGACGTGCCCATACTGTGGCTGCCATACTGTTGCTTAGTGAAGTTATGCCATCTCCGTATTCTCGTTGTGCGAAAGAGGGGTTAGTATATATTACGCTGGCAAGTCCTTTATCCCAGCAACCCTTTTTCTACTTGGAGTGTACTAAGTCAAACGTTTAATTGCTATGCGACGTTTATTTAGTTTCTGACGCTGAATATACACATCCTATAACTTTTAACAGTTTTTAAGTTCCCTAAGTAACTTATTATAGGGTCTTATATTTAATCTGCCGCTATAAAACTTAACAGTAAGCTCTTAAGCGCCTTAGATAAACTTTATTATTTATAGGAAGCAGAGCAGGAGGCTATAGCTGCTTAATAATATGCCCTCAAAGCCTGTCTATTGGCCTCTGCCTATCTTCTTCGTCTTAAGAAAGTACGTAAGAAGGTCTATTCTAAGGAATAGAGGCTTGTTTAACAGGGTCTTAACAAGCTAGGTAATAAAAGAACTAGCTCTCCTTCTATAAGGAAAACAACTCTAAGTAGCTCGGCAATTGCTCCTCTTAGGTCCCCCTTAGGTAACTTGTTCTTTAGTGATCCTTTTTTAACGCTTCCTAACCTACTTTCTTCTAATACTCCTTTACCTTTCCTATAGCGTTCTCTAGGTTGCTTAGTGGTTCCTAAATAGTCTTATTATAGCCTATCCACTTTACTTTATACCACGTTTTATTATCTACATCCTTATAACTAATAATCTTTAAAACTCGCTATTTGTCTTCCTCTTATCCTCTATACGTGTCTGCCTTATAGACTGGTGGCTTAATATTCCCATATACTAGCTCTAGCATTACGATATATTATATAGGGTAGATCTTTATTTTGGCTAGTAGGTTTAACTTATACATAACTAATAAAATCCTTTACTTGATTTTAAAAGGTCCTAGTCTAATATAGTCTAACTTCTTGCTTAGTCGTCAACTCTTGAAATTTTTGTATAGTAGCCATACTTTATCTCCCTCCTTAAGATCTGGTCCCTTAGATCTCTTAGCGTCGTAGTACCTTTTTATTTGTTTTTGTACTAGTTTAGCTGTTTCCTTAAGGTCTTTATAAAGATTTATTAACGTCTCTATTTTTTGTTTAGCTGTGCTACTTGTCTTTTTTGCTTAACGTGGCGATAACGATGTTCTTAGTTTATACCCGTAATTCGCCTTAAATGGTAATGTCCCTATTCCTTCTTGTAGTGTTGCATTGTATGCAAACTATGTAACTGGTAATAATAATACCCAATTATTCTGTGCGTGATTAATATAGTGCCTTAGATACTATTCTAGTGTCTAGTTTAGTCTTTCCGTTTATCTATCCATCTGCGGATAATATGCTGTAGATATTACTACGCAAATTCCCTATTCTACTAGAAATACTTCCTAAAATACTACTATAAATCTTGGATCTCTATCTAATATAATCTTATCTAGTGCTCCGTGTCTTATAAATACTTCCTTTATATAGATTCTAGCGACATCTTCTGCTGATATTTCTTTAGTGCATGCTATAAAGTATCCCTACTTTGTTAGCTTATCCACTATTACTAAAATCGCGTTATAATCTCGTCCTGTAATAGGATCTCTTGACTTTAGTAACTTAACAATAAAGTCCCATAATATAACTTCCCATGGTCTTCCTAGTATAGCTTTTTATTACTTTATAGTTCAGCCTTTCTGCTTAGAGCGTCTGCTCGTGCATTATCTATACCCTTGGTATGCTGAATTTCGAAATAGTATTCTATAAGCATTTCCACCCATCTAACCTATCTTTGGTTGAGTTCCTTTGTTATTAGAAATCCTATAAGGTTCTTATAGTCCGTCTTAACCATAAATGGTTTCTCTATACCTTGTAAGAATGCTCTCTATTTCTTAAGTACTATAACTATACCTAACAACTCCTTATTATAGATGTCATAGTTTAACTCTGGTGGTGTTATTTTCCAACTATAGTATGCTATTGGATGCTATACATCCTAATGCTTCTATAGCAAGTATACTCCTAGTGCAAAGTCTAATATATCTGTCTCAACAACTGTTTCTAACTTTGGTTGATAGATCTTGAGGATTAGTTCTTAGGTAAACAACTCTTTAAGTTCCTAGAATAGCTCTTTTTGTTTGCTACCTTAAACCCATAGTTCCTCTTTCTTTATTAGCCTTGTAAACGGCTTAATAATTTTTAACTACTGTACTATAAACCTCATATAGTAGTTACAAAACCCTAGAAACAATTTTAACTGTATAACATTCTCTAGTTCTTGCCAACTTACTATAGCTTTGACTTTCTTTAGGTCCATGCTGATTTTTCTTAATTCGATAATAAATCCTACAAAATTGGTTTTTCTTATAAAGAACTTATATTTCTTAATTGCTACTAGCATCTGTTCTTCCTATAGTCTCTTTAAGACCTATTTAACGTGTTCTCTATATTCTTCCTTATTCTCTAAGTAGATAATAATGTTGTTAAGGTATGCTATAATAAACTCATCTAGGTATTCTCCTAATACACTATTAATTCGCTTCTGGAACATTGCTAGTGTATTTATAAGCCCGAATTGCATAACTAATAGTTTATATAGTTCTTCCTTTAACCTGAAAGCTGCCTTCTATTTATTACCTTCCTTGATCCTAATCTAATGGTATGCCCATCTTAGATCTATCTTTATAAAGATTTTTGCGTTGCCTATCCTATCTTAAATTTCGCTAATTAAGGGTAAAGGATACCTATCCTTCCTAGTAATACTGTTTAACTGTCTATAGTCTATACACATCCTAAGTTTTCCGTTTTTCTTTGGGATGAATAGTACTGGATATCCTGCCGATAACTGTAATAGTCTGATATATCCCTTACGTAAGTTCTCCTAGACAAACTCCTTAAGCGCTACTAACTCCGTTTTAGTAAGCTTGTAGATTAGAAAGAACTTTGGACTTATTCCCTCTTCTAATTCTATCTCGTAGTCCCATGCTGCATGCTTTAATACCTTTTTACTTTCTAGTGACTATAACTTTTTACCGTACTTGTGGTATCTCTTTGGTATATAACTTAAGCTTTACTTAGTCTCTTTATATATTACTCCAACTTAATACTATACTAACTTAGTTTGCTATCGCACTTTACGCCGTTAAGTATCCTTAATATTAACCTAACCTATAACCCAATTAATCTTTAGATTGTACTCCTGTAACTAAGGTATTCCTAGTATCGCCTTATCCTGTCCTAATAGTAGGATATTAAAAGACATTCTAACTGGTCTTCCTTTAATAGTTAACTAAATAGGTCCTATTTTAAGATTAATAATACCTCCTCTATAGGCTATCTAATCTCCTAAAAT
>Ga0307507_10001863_pt1 | contig 46053 bp, 40 predicted proteins | sample 7_EM_MG_FD_207223 | JGI IMG/M metagenome (GOLD analysis project Ga0307507, IMG submission 207223) | Populus trichocarpa ectomycorrhiza microbial communities from riparian zone in the Pacific Northwest, United States - 7_EM | ecosystem: Host-associated > Plants > Roots > Unclassified | place... | reverse complement strand
GGCGGGTCCCGCGCCGGGCACGCGACGTGGGGGTGCGTCGCGTACGGCGCCGGGCGCGGGACCCGCCGGGGTCAGGAGCCCTGGACGGTGAAGCCCTGGCCCTTGGCGTAGCTGACGATGCGCGACTGCCACTGCGCCAGCGCCGCGACGACGTCGCCCTTGTCGGACAGCGCCTTGGTGACCGTGTCGGTGAAGTCCGTGACCACCTGGTCCAGGAACGGCGGCCACTGGAAGGTGGGGTTGACCGTGCCGCTGACGTCCGCGAACACCTGGTTGACGTTCTGGCCGCCGTAGAACGCGGGCGCGGCGCCGGTGAACGTCGGGTCCGCGAGCAGGGCCTTGGTCGCCGGGAAGAAGAACTGCTTACTGGCGAACAGGCCCGCGCTGGCGGGATCGCTGTTGAGGAACTGGGCGAACTGCGCGGCGGCGATCGGGTTCTTCGTGGACTTGATCACCGCGGTGGTCGAGCCGCCCCAGTTGCCGGAGGCCGGCGCGGAGGCGTCCCACTGCGGCAGCGGGGCCGCGCGCCACTTGCCGGACGTGGACGCGGCGGAACCGGACAGGAACGCCGGACCCCAGGCCGCGGTCAGCCAGGTGGCGTACTTGCCCTGGTTGAGCCCGGCGTACCAGGAGTCGGTGAAGTCCGTCTCGACGCCGATCACCCCGTCCTTGGCCAGGGCGCCCCAGTACGTCGCGAGCTTCTGCGAGACGGCGTCGTCGACGTTGACGGCCACGGTGCTCTTGCCGGAGACGGCGTACGGCTTGGCGCCGGCCTGCCACAGCAGGCCGTGCCAGGCGGCGGCCTGGTTCGCCGCGAAGTTGGTCAGGTAGATGTCCGGGTTGGCCGCGTGCAGCTTGCGCGCGGCGGCCGCGAACTCGTCCCAGGTCCCGGGGACCGCGATGCCGTACCGGTCGAAGATGTCCTTGCGGTACAGCATGCCCATCGGGCCGGTGTCCTGCGGGATCGCGTAGACCTCGCCGCCGGCGCCGCTGACCTGGCTCCAGGTCCAGTCCACGAACCTGCCCTTGAGCGCGGAGGCGCCGTAGGGGCGCAGGTCCAGCAGGCTGTCGGTGATCGTGAAGGTGGGGACGTACTGGTACTCGATCTGGCACAGGTCCGGGGCGCCGCTGTTCGCCTGCAGCGCGGTGCGCAGCTTGGTGTACTGCGGGGTGCCCTGGCCGGCGTTGACGACGTTGACCTTGATCGCCGGGTACTTCGCCTGGAAGAGCGCGACCTCCGCGGAGATGTTCGGCACCCACGTCCAGAAGGTGAGCGTGGTCGGCGTGGCCATCGCCTTGTCGATCTCGGCCTGGCCCACGGCCGCGGCCGAGGCGGTAGAGCCGCCGGTACCGCCGCTGCTGCTGCCGCACGCGGCCAGCGCCGCATTGAGCGAGACGGCTCCCGCCGCGGTCAGGAACAGCCGGCGGCTGATCGGGGACGGTTCGGGCAAGGATCTGGGCATGGCGGTCTCCCGGCGTGGCGAAATGGGGTGGGGGCACGCCGAGGCGGCGTGCGGGACACGGGGTGTGTTTTGTGTTCGAGCGCGTGGCTGAGCGCGGCGGGCGCCCGCGAACGGGGGGCACCGGGGGAGGTCCGCGGTGTGACGGTGGATCAGTGGCAGTGACGCGGTGACGGTGAAACGGTGCGGCGATAGTGCTGGTGTGACGGTGTTGCCGGCGGTGCTGGCGGTTTCTGTGGTGCCGGTGTGTGGTCGGTCCGGGGGAGCGGGCGGCCGCTAGGCGGCCGGGGAGGGTGCGCGCCGCTCGGGCTGCGGGGTCGTCCGCAGCGGTGCGGGCGCGGTGGAGGAGCGCACGACGAGCTCGATCGGTGGATCGCTCGCCGGCAGCGGCTGCGCCTGCGGGTTCTCGATCGCCTGCACGAGGCGGTCGAGCCCTTCGCGGGCCACGGCGTCGAAGGGCTGGCGCACCGTGGTCAGCGGCGGGGTGACGTAGGCGGCGACGGGCACGTCGTCGAAGCCGACGACGCTCACGTCCTGCGGAACGCGCCGCCCGGCCTCGGCCAGGGCGCGCATCAGGCCGATGGCCATGTCGTCGTTGGCGGCGAACACCGCGGTCACGGCGCCGTCGCGGGCCAGTTCGCGGCCCGCCGCGTATCCGGAGGAGGCCGACCAGTCGCCTTCGACGACGGCCGGCTCGGGTCGGCCGCGCGCCGCGAGCGCCGCGCGCCAGCCGACCAGGCGGTCGCGCGCCGCGTACCAGCGCTGCGGGCCGGCCAGGTGGTGCACGGTGGCGTGCCCCAGGTCCAGCAGGTGCTCGGTGGCGGCGCGCGCCAGCAGGTCGGCGCCGACCCCGCAGGCCACCACGCGCGGGGACGCGAACGGTGCGGGGGCGCCGACGACCAGGACCGGGACCTCGACGCGCACGGGCACTTCGCCCTCGTCGATCGGCTCGGAGATCACGATGCCGTCCACGCCCTGTTCCAGCAGCGACTGCACGGCGCCGGCGATGCCCGCCGGGTCGCCCTCGATCGTGTTGGCCACGCGCAGCGTGTAGCCGGTGTCGCGGGCGGCGCGCTCGATGCCCATGAGCAGCGAGGCGGGCCCGTACAGGGCGGTGCCGAGCGTGACCACGCCGATGGAGCGGGTGCGTCCGGAGGCCAGGGCGCGCGCGGCGTTGTTGAGCCGGTAGCCGAGTTCCTCGGCGGCTCCCAGCACGCGTTGGCGCACCTCGGCCGAGACGTACGGCTCGTCGTTCAGGACGCGCGAGACCGTCTTCTGCGAGACTCCCGCCAGGCGGGCGACGTCCACGCTGCGCGGAAGGGACGAGCTCCCACCCTGCCCTGCCGCACGCGTCATCGCGCTCTCCCGACGGTCGGCTGCCCGCGCCCGGCGCGGCCAGCTTTGTGACTACGCAGTCAGACTACGCAGTCATACGTCGGGTCGTCAAGGCCTTGGAACGCTCCCGTAACCATGCGCGACTCGCGCCGCCGCCCGCCGCCCCGCGCGGGGGAGCGGTGGCGCCGCGGCCCGGCCGCTCAGCCCGGCTGCTGCGCGGCGTGCTCAGCGGCCGCCTCGTGCTCGCGCGCGTCCAGGTCGAGCAGGACCAGGGCGTCGTGGGCGGCGCTGCCCGGCTCGGCGCTGTACGCGATCAGCGTCAGGCCGGCGTCCGCGGTCAGCTCCATCGCCTCGAAGCCCAGGCTCAGCTCGCCGACCACCGGGTGGCGCAGGCGCTTGACGCCGCTGTGGTGCAGGCGCACGTCGTGCGCGGCCCACCGGGTGCGGAAGGTCTCGCTGCGGGTGGACAGCTCCCCGATCAGGTCGGACAGCGCCCGCTCGTGGGGGTTGCGCCCGGCCTCGGCGCGCAGGATCGCCACCGTGTCCCCGGCCAGGCGCTCCCAGTCGGCGTAGAACTGCGGCGCGCCCGGGTCCAGGAAGATGAACCGCGCGTGGTTGGCCGGGCCGCGGCCCGGCTGGGCGAAGATCGGCGCGAACAGGGCGCGCCCGAGCCGGTTGGCCCCCAGCATGTCCATCCGCCCGTTGCGCACGTACGCGGGGGTGGCCATCGTGTCCAGGACCCGCTGCACGCTCGCGCGCACCTGCTGCCCGGCTGCCCGCCGCGCCGGGCGCGGCGCCCCGCCGCACGCGTGCGCGAGGTCGAACAGGTGCGCGCGCTCGGCCTCGTCCAGCCTCAGCGCGCGGGCCAGCGCCTCGAGCACCCCGTCGGACACCCCGCGCGCGTTGCCGCGCTCGAGCCGCACGTAGTAGTCGACGCTGACCCCGGCCAGCAGCGCGACCTCCTCGCGGCGCAGACCGGGCACCCGGCGGTTCTGCCCGTACACCGGCAGGCCGGCCTGCGCCGGGGTGAGCCGGGCCCGCCGGGAGGTCAGGAAGTCGCGCATCTCGTGTCGGCTGTCCACGGCTACGACACTACGTGCCGCGCCGTGCGGCTGGCAGGTACTGGCGTTACCTGGAACACCAGGCTCTGCCTGCGCGGCGCAGGATGCTGTTTCGTAGACGGTGCCCCGGCGGCCACGCCGCGAGCATCGGTTGGAACGAGAGAGGCGGGAACCCGCATGCGCACCACCACCCTGGGCGAGAAGGGCCCCGAGGTCGGCGTCGTCGGCCTGGGCTGCATGGGCATGACCTTCGCCTACGACATGACCGCCCCGCGCGACGAGGCCACGTCCGTCGCCGTGATCCACCAGGCGCTCGACCTGGGCGTCACCCTGATCGACACCGCCGACGTGTACGGCCCGTACACCAACGAGTCCCTGGTCGGCCGGGCCCTGGCCGGCGCCCGCCGCGAGCGCGCGGTGCTGGCCACCAAGGTCGGCCTGCTGGTGTCCGACCCGACCGGCGGACCGCAGAACTCCCCGGTGCTGGCCAACAACGGCCGCCCCGAGCACGTGTTCGCCGCGATCGACGAGAGCCTGCGGCGCCTGGGCACCGACCGCGTGGACCTCTACCAGCTGCACCGGGTCGACCCGCAGGTGCCGATCGAGGAGACCTGGGGCGCGATGGCGCAGGTCGCCGCCGCGGGCAAGGCGCGCCACCTGGGCCTGTCCGAGGTGACGGTGGAGCAGATCAAGCGCGCCGAGGCGGTGCACCCGGTCGCCACCGTGCAGTCCGAGCTGTCGCTGTGGACCCGCGACGTGCTGGCCGGGGTGCTGGCGCACTGCCGCGAGCAGGGCATCGGCTTCCTGCCGTTCTCCCCGCTCGGGCGCGGCTTCCTGGCCGGGCGCTTCGCCTCCTTCGACGAGCTGCCCCAGGACGACTTCCGCCGCCGGCTGCCGCGCTTCCAGCAGGACGCGCTGCGCGCCAACCTGGACCTGGTCGCGCGCGTGCGCGCTGTTGCCGAGCGCAACGCGGCCACCCCCGCGCAGGTGGCCCTGGCGTGGGTGCTGGCCCAGGGCCCGTACGTGGTGCCCATCCCCGGGACCAAGACCCCGGCGTACCTGGCGGACAACGCCGGCGCGGCCGAGCTGCAGCTGAGCGCGGCGGACCTGGCCGAGCTCGACGCCCTGCCCGCGCCCGAGGGCGCCCGCTACTGAACTCGGACCCTGAGCGCGCGGCGCCGGTGGGTCGCGATCGCGGCTACCGGCGCCGCGCCACGCCGCAGTAGCTCCAGCGCGATCCGTCGCTGTCGGCCGCCGAGCGGTCCTCCGCGCCCCACTCGCCGACGAACGTCACCGACGGCTCGGCGCCCTTGTACGGCGGCACGAGCTCCATACCGGTGAAGAACCGTGCGACGCCCTCCTTGGAGCGCAGGTGGATGCGCGAGGTGGCGTGGGCGTAGAGGTCGTAGATCGCGTCCACGGCCGCCTGCGGCTGGCGGTCCGCGGTGATGTGCGAGAGCGCCAGGTAGCTTCCCGGCGCCAGGACGTCCATGTACCGGCCCACCACGCCCCAGGGGTCCTCCTCGTCGGAGACGAAGTGCGCCACGGCCACCAGCAGCAGGCCCACCGGCTCGCCCAGGTCGATCGCGGCGCGCAGGTCGGGGTGGTTGAGCACGGCGTCAGGGTCGCGCAGGTCGGCGGTGATCGCGGTGGTGTTGTCGGTGTCGGCCAGCAGCGCCGCGGCCCGGGCGCGCACGCGCGGATCGTTGTCGACGTAGACCACGACCGCGTCCGGCGCGACCCGCTGCACGACCTCGTGGGTGTTCTGCGCGGTCGGCAGCCCGGCGCCCAGGTCGATGAACTGGCGCACCCCGACGTCCTCGGCCAGCCAGCGCGCGGCGCGCTGCAGGAAGCCCCGGTTCGCCCAGGCGGCGTCGCGCAGCTCCGGCATCTTGGCCCGCAGCCCGTCGCCCGCGGCGCGCTCCGCCTCGGTCGAGTTCGAGCCGCCCAGGTAGTAGTCGTAGAGCCCTGCGGGGGTGGGCGACTGGTCCGCGCCGCCGTCCTGGGCCGCCGCCGCGTGGTTGTCCGTGGTCACGCCGCTCAGCTTACTCTGATATGTGAATCACAAATCACAGACTCGCGATTACCGCAGGCGTCGAGGGGCGCCGGCCGCGAGGCGCGCACGGTCACGGCGCTGTCATGAGGAGCAAGCCGATGGTGAACAAGCCCGCTGTCAAGGATCTGGGCGTCGACGTGGACACGCTGGCCTGGGGGCGTTCGGTGGCGGCCGACGGCTCCGGCTTCGAGGTCGCGTTCACCGGGGCGTGGGTCCTGGTGCGCGCGGTGCCCGGGGCCGCGGGCGCGCTGGTGTCGGTCTTCAGCCACCACGAGTGGCGCTGTTTCCTGGACGGCGTGGCCAAGGGGGAGTTCGACGAGGCGGCGCTCACGCGCTGACCCGCAGCACGTTGACTTGGCCGCGCGGCGGGACGAAGGGGCGGGGCGGTTGGGTGTCAGGGTCCTGCCGCGGGCCGCGCTACTTGTCGAGGTCGTACTTGCCGGCGCGCACGTCGCCCAGGAACGCCGCGAACGCCGCGTGCGTGACCACGTGCGCGCCGTCGCCGGGCCGGGTGCTGTCGCGCAGCGCGGCGACGCCGGGCAGGTTGGCGGCGATCTCGACGCAGCCGCCGTTGCTGCCGCCGGAGGCGGCCGCCTTGCGCCACCGGGCCCGGGACAGGTTGACCGCGTTCATCGCTGGTTCTCCGCGAAGTGCTTGAGGAAGTCGGTGGTCTCCGGCGGTTCGAGCGCGGCGGCGCAGATGCGCTCGAAGATCTCGCGGTAGGCCGCCAGCTCCACCGGCTCGTGCACCTCCATCAGGGCGTACTCGCCCTCCAGGAATGCCAGGTCGGGGTCCTGCTCCTGCGGGAACTCGAAGATGTTGACCGCGGTCAGCCCGCCCGGGTGCAGCCCGTCCTCGAAGCGCAGCACCCTGATCTCCACGTTGGGCCGCTGGCTCAGGTCGACCAGGTGCATGACCTGCTCGTGCCGCTCGGCCGCGGTGCCCCACCGGTACGTCAGCGACGCCTCGGTGATCGCCACCCGCAGCTGCGGCGCCGTGCCGTCCTCGCGCTCCAGGATCTGCTGGCGGCGCCGGCGCACCTCGGCCGCGCGGCCCTGCCACGCGGCGGACTGCATGCCGATGCGCATCTGCGCGTCCATGTACGGCTGCGTCTGCACGAGGCCGGGCAGCACCAGCGGGATGTACACCCCGATGCGCCCGGCGTCCATCTCGTAGCCGGGGAACTCGTTGCCGCCGAAGATGTCCCCGAAGTCGCGCCACCACGGGCGCATCCGGGCCAGCACCGCCAGCGCCTCGATCTGCCCGCGGCGCTCCTCGTCCACGCCGTAGAGCCGCAGCAAATCGCGCACGTCGCTCATCTCCGGGCGCTTCCACTGGTTGGCCTCGAAGCGGCCCACCTTGCCGCGGCCCCAGGACAGCTGGTCGCACACCTGGTTCGCGGTGTAGCCGGTCTCCACGCGCAGCCGGGTCAGGATCGCGGCGAGGCGGCGCTTCGCGACGGTCGATCCGTACGCCCGCTCGCTCATCCGCGCCCGCCTTCGTCTGGTTACCCACGGTGTCCGCCGCAGCCAATATACCTCTGTACTGATTTGTGATTCACACTTTTCGGTGTTGCAGTTCACAGATCTCTGATGCATCATTCACATACCAGCTGAAGGGTCGTCACCCGGGAGTGAGTGGCATGCAGGCCAGCCGTGCGACACGCGCGTTCCGCACCGCAGCGCGCGCGCCCGGCGACGCGCCCGCCCCGGAGCACTGCGCGACCCCGCGCACCGCCCGCCGGGCCGCGGGCAGCAGGATCGCAGGCGCGAGGCACGCCTACGGCGCGGCCACCGCGTACCTGGGCCGCTGCGAGTACCCCCGGGCGCCCGAGTCCGTCGGCAAGGCCCGCGACACCGTGCGCAAGGCCCTGGCCGAGTGGGGGATCAGCTCCCTGATCGACGACGTGGTGCTGTGCGTGTCCGAGGCGGTCACCAACTCGGTGCAGCACGCCCACACCCCGATCCGCACCGTGGCCCTGGTCGCCTGGCACAGCGGCACGACCCTGCACGTGGAAGTCGTCGACGGGGACCGGCGCCGCCCGCGCGGCACCGTGCCGCCCGAGGCCGGGCCCGTCGCCGCGCCCGCCCAGGGCCGGCTGCGCGACACCGGCCGCGGCATCTTCCTGATCAGCCAGCTCGCGACCCGCTGGGGCGTCGCGCCGCGCTCGCCCGGCAAGCGGGTGTGGTTCGAGTTCGACACCGACCCGCTGCGCCGCGAGCCCGCCTGAGCGCAAATCCCCGCGACGCGCGGGCACGGCGCTGCGTACGATCACCCCCGTGAGCGAAGAAGATCAGCCTGCGCCCGCCGCCCCCGCCGGGGACTTCGACTACGACCGCCACGGCCACGGCTACGCCGCCGAGCGCCGCCCGGACCCGCGCATCGCAGCCCTCGTGCACGACGCGTTCGGCGACGCCCGCACGATCGTCAACGTCGGCGCGGGCGCCGGCTCCTACGAACCCGCGGACCGCTACGTGCTGGCGGTCGAGCCCTCCGCCGTCATGCGCGCCCAGCGCCCCCGCCGCCTGGCCCCCGCGCTCGACGCGGTGGCCGAGCACCTGCCCTTCGACGACGGCGCCTTCGACGCGGCGCTGGCCAGCGTCACCGTCCACCAGTGGTCCGACGCCGCCAAGGGCCTGGCCGAACTGCGCCGCGTCACCCGCGGCCCGGTCGTCGTGCTCACCTTCGACGGCGACGCCCTGGACCAGTTCTGGCTGGCGGAATACACCCCCGAGCTCATCGCGGCCGAACGCCGCCGCTACCCGCCGATCGACACCATCGCCGCCCTGATCGGCGCGGACGCCAGCGTGACGCCGGTCCCGGTGCCGATCGACTGCGTCGACGGGTTCACCGAGGCCTACTACGCCCGCCCCGAGCGCTTCCTGGACTCGGCGGTGCGCAAAGCCCAGTCCGCCTGGGGGTTCGTCGAGCCGCAGGCCGAGGCGCGCGCGGTCGAGCACCTGCGCAGCGACCTGGCCGACGGGACGTGGGAGGCCCGCTACGGGCACCTGCGCACGCAGGCGCAGTTCACCGGGTCCCTGCGGCTGATCGTCGGGCGGCCCTGATCAGCCGGCCGCGGCGGCGCGGCGCACGGGCGGCGCGCTCGACCAGGGGAACTCGATCCACCGCTCGGTGCGCCGCCAGACGTACTCGCAGCGCACGGCGGAGCGCGGCTTCTCGTAGATGACGGCGCAGCGCACCTCGGCGACGTGGTCGCGGCAGAAGTCCCGCACCAGCCTGAGCGTCGCGCCGGTGTCCGCCACGTCGTCGGCGACCAGCACGCGGGCCCCGGCCAGGTCGACCACGTTGGGCACCGGCGGCAGCACCACCGGCAGCTCGAGGCGCTCGTCGACGCCGGTGTAGAACTCCACGTTCATCACGTGCAGGTTCTTCACCTCCAGCGCGTAGCCCAGGGCCCCGGCCACGAACAGGCCGCCGCGTGCGATCGACAGGATCAGGTCGGGCGCGAAGCCGCTGTCGGCGACCTGCTGGGCCAGCTGCCTGCTCGCGGCGCCGAACTGCTCCCAACCGAGCTCTTCGCGCTCCTCGCCCACCAGGTGCCCCCGCGTTCCGTCACGGCGCCCTGCCGCGCCGAATGATCATCGTCGGCATCCTACCGGCCGGGCCGGGCGCACCTCGAAGACTGCCGCGCCGTGCGGCGGCACGCGCCGAGCGACCTCGGTGAACCTGCGCATCGCGTGCTTGGATAGTGCGCAGGGAGAAAGTTCCGCCACCCGCACCCGCCGATCTGTCGGGCCGCCGACCTGCCGAGGAGACCGCATGGACCTGCCGCCCGCGGTGACGGTGCACGGCCCGCCGGTCGAACGCGGCGCCGAGGTGCTCACCGCCGAGGCCCTGGCGTTCGTCGCCGGGCTGCACCGGGCCTTCGAGCCGCGCCGCCGCGAACTGCTGGCCCTGCGCCGCCGGCGGCGGGCCGAGATCGCGCGCACCGGCACGCTCGGCTTCCTGCCCGAGAGCGCCGAGGTGCGCGCCGGGCAGTGGAGCGTGGCGCCCGCCCCGCCCGCGCTGCAGGACCGCCGGGTGGAGATCACCGGGCCGACCGACCGCAGGATGGCGGTCAACGCCCTGAACTGCGGCGCCCGGGTCTGGCTCGCCGACTTCGAGGACGCCACCGCGCCCACCTGGGCGAACCTGGTCGAGGGGCAGCTGAACCTGGTCGACGCCTTCACCCGGCGCATCGACTTCGCCTCGGCGCAGGGCAAGCAGTACCGGCTGCGCCCGGACGCGCAGCTGGCCACGGTGGTGGTGCGCCCGCGCGGCTGGCACCTGCCCGAGCGGCACCTGCTGGTGGACGGCGAGCCGGTGGCCGGGGCGCTGTTCGACTTCGGGCTGTACTTCTTCCACAACGCCAGTCGGCTGCTCGCGCGCGGGGCCGCGGACCCCAACAGCGGACCGTACTTCTACCTGCCCAAGACCGAGAGCCACCTGGAGGCGCGGCTCTGGAACGAGGTCTTCGTGCACGCGCAGCAGGCCCTGGGCATCGCACGCGGCACGGTGCGCGCCACCGTGCTCATCGAGACGATCACCGCGGCCTTCGAGATGGACGAGATCCTCTACGAGCTGCGCGAGCACGCCGCCGGCCTGAACGCGGGGCGCTGGGACTACCTGTTCAGCGTGATCAAGAACTTCCGGGACGCTGGCGCGCGCTTCGTGCTGCCGGACCGCAACTCGGTCGGCATGACCGCGCCGTTCATGGACGCCTACGCCCGGCTGCTGGTGGACACCTGCCACCGGCGCGGCGCCCACGCGATCGGCGGGATGGCCGCGTTCATCCCCTCGCGGCGCGACCCGGCCGTCAACGAGGCGGCGCTGGCCAAGGTCACCGCCGACAAGGAGCGCGAGGCCGCCCTCGGCTTCGACGGCTCCTGGGTCGCGCACCCGGACCTGGTGCCGGTGTGCCGGACGGTGTTCGACCGGGCGCTCGGCGGGCGCCCGCACCAGAAGGACCGGCCCGCCGACGACGCCGAGGTGACGGCGGATCAGCTGCTGGACTTGAGCGGCGCGGGCGGCGGCTGCACCCTCGGCGGACTGCACAACGCGGTCGCCGTCGGGCTGCGCTACCTGGAGGCCTGGCTCGGCGGGCTGGGCGCGGTGGCCGTGTTCAACCTGATGGAGGACGTGGCCACCGCGGAGATCTCCCGCTCGCAGCTGTGGCAGTGGATCCACAACGGCGTGGTCCTGGACACCGGCGAGACGGTCACCGCCGAACTGGTGCGCCAGGTGGCCGGCCAGGAGCTGGCCGCGCTGCGCGAGGAGCTGGGCGAGGCCGCGTACGCGGCGGGCCGCTGGCAGGCGGCGCGCACGCTGTTCGAGCAGGTCGCCCTGGACGGCGAGTTCGTGGACTTCCTCACCCTGCCCGGCTACGCCCTGCTGGACTGAACGAGCAAGGAGCAAGGAGAGACTGATGGCGCGCATGTTCCTCAACGGCCAGGCGATGGCGGGCGGCCCGTTCCACCACCACCTGCGCGGCGCCCCGCTGCTCGCGCGCACCAGCACCGCCCCCGGCTACCGCTTCTTCTCCATCCGCGACGCCTGCCCCGGCCTGCTGCCCGACCCGCGGGTGGACAGCGCGATCGAGGGCGAGGTCTACGAGGTCCCGGAGGAGGTGCTGCGCGACGAGCTGCTGCCCACCGAGCCCGCCGAGCTGGAGCTGGGCATCATCAAGCTGGCCGACGGCAGCGCCAGCTTCTCGATGGTCCTTCGCCGCGGCGAGCTGGAGCGCGGCGTGCACCGGGAGATCACGCGGTACGGCGGCTGGCGCCGCTACCTGGAGTCGCTCTCGCAGCAGTGAGTCAGCCTCCGTTGCCCGCCTGCACCGCCTGCACGCTGAGCGTCACGATGTCGCCCGTGCAGGCCGTCGTGCTGTAGGGCACGTACAGCAGGTTGGAGGTGTTGGGCGGGTAGACCAGCAGCCAGGTCGTCGAGGCGGGCTTGCACGTCGCGGCCGGGTAGTTCAGCGCATCGGTGATCCGCAGCGTGGCGTGCGCGAAGCCGCCGGGCGCGAGGGTCACCAGCGAGGTGGCCACGGCGTGGTCGCGGTCGGCGGGCTGCCCGATCTGGTTGACCGGCGTTCCGCCCCCGAGCGAGACCCCGGGAAACCCGCTCAGCGAGCAGGCGGTGTTGTTGAGGTTCTTGAAGGTGATCTCGACATAGACGGACCCGGCGGCCCCCTGGCTCAGCCCCACGTCGCCGTGCAGGTAGCGCACCAGGCAGGTCGCGGCCGCATTCGAACCGGCACCCGAGCCTGCGGACGTGGACGCCGCACCGGCGCCGGCCGTGGCCGCCGCGGACGCGCTTGCACCCGCCCCGGAGGCAGCACTCGCAGTCGTGCTCGCGCCGGCGCTCGCGTTCATGCTCGGGCTCGCGGCCGCCCCGCTGCCCGTCCCCGAGGATCCGCACCCCGCGATCGTGGCTGCGCACGCGAGCAGGCCCAGCGCCGAGAACCCGCGCCGGGCTGAACTGACTGAGACCCGATCCATCGCCATGCCGCCAATGTAGGGACGGCATCGTCAAGGCACAGGCTTTGTGGCCCCATGACACACGATCAGGTAGCCCGCTCTGCCCAATAGGGAACCCCTCCCACGGCGTATGATCGCGAACTGTGCCCGACTACGCGGTCTTCGACATCGAGACCACCGGCGTGCAGTTGCACGCTGATTCGATCGTGGAGATCGCGGTGGTGCACGTCGACGACGGCGGCCGGATCACCGGCAGCTGGGACACGCTGCTGCGCCCGGCGGCGGGCGTCGGCCCGACGTACATCCACGGGATCACCGACGCCATGGTGCAAGACGCGCCCTCGTTCGCCGACGTGGCCGCGCACCTGCACACGCTGTTCGCCGGCCGGGTCGCCGTCGCGCACAACCTGCCCTCCTTCGACGGCCGCTTCCTGGCCGCGCACTTCGCCTGGTCCGGCATCGCGGCCGCCGAGGTGAAGCAGGGCGTGTGCACCCTCAAGCAGGCCCGGCGCCACCTCCCGCTGGCCTCGCACAAGCTCGGCGACTGCTGCGCGTACCTCGACATCGACCTGACGGACGCCCACCAGGCCCTGGACGACACGCTCGCCACCGCCCGGCTGCTCGGCCACTTCATCGGCCGCAGCATCGACCTCGGCGGCGCGATCGTGCCCGCCCAGACCCGCGTGCCGCCGCCCGGGACCCCTATCGACCAGGCCTTTCATCCGAGGCGCGGCTAGCGGATTCGTTGTAGTGGTACAAAAGATCATCTGTAGTAGTACATAATTTGTCCTCTGGCGGCGCCGACGATCGCAAGTGTGCGGCTAGCGGCGGGCTATGTTCTCGCGGGCGAGATCGAGCACTTCGTCTCCCTGGCCGGACAGCATCATCCGCCCGGCGAAGAGGCCGACACCCTTCACCTGACCGAGCGTCACGTGCGGGGGCACGGACAGCTCGTGGCGCATCGTGACCACATCCACCAGCGCGGGCCCGTCGTGCGCGAAGGCCTCCCGCAGTGCGGGGCGCAACTCGTGCGGGCGCTCCACGCGCACGCCGTGGAGGCCCAGGGCGCGCGCGGCCGCGGCGAAGTCGGGGTTCTTCAGGTCCGTGCCGAAGGTCGGGATGCCCGCCGCCGTCATCTCCAGCTCGACGAACGCGAGCGCGCTGTTGTCGAAGACCACGATCTTGACCGGCAGGCCGTGCTGGCCCAACGTGATCAGGTCGCCCAGCAGCATGGCGATACCGCCGTCGCCGGACAGGGCGATGACCTGACGCCCCGGAAACGCGGCCTGCGCGCCGATCGCGTGGGGCACGGCGTTGGCCATCGACCCGTGGACGAACGAGCCGATCAGGCGCCGCCGACCGTTCATCGCCAGATAGCGCGCGGACCAGATCACCGGGGACCCGACGTCCGGGATGAACAAGGCGTCCTCGGCGGCGACCTCGCTGACGGCGCGGGCGACGAACTGGGGGTGCAGCGGGGAGCGGTCGCGGTCGGCGACGGCGAGCTTGTCGCGGTCCCGGCGGGTGTGGGTGTAGTGCTCGCGCATCCGGGCGAGATGGCTGCGCTCGCCGACGTCCTTCGCCTCGAGCAGTGGATTGAGCGCTGTGAAGGTGTCCTTGACGGCGCCGACCAGCGGGTGTCGGACCGCGACCCTCCGGCCGATCTGCTCGCCGCGGCTGTCGACCTGCACGACCGGCACGCCGCTGGGGTAGAAGTCGCGGTAGGGGAAGTCCGCGCCGAGGATGAGCAGCGCGTCGCAGCCTTCCATGGCCCGGTAGCCGGAGGCGAAGCCGAGCAGCCCGGTGATGCCCACGTCGTAGGGGTTGTCGTACTCGACGTGCTCCTTGCCGCGCAGGGTGCGCACGATCGGCGCCTGCAGCAGCCGGGCCGTCTGCATCAGCTCGCCGTGCGCTCCCGCGCACGGTGGCGCTTTCGCGCAGCCGGTCGGCGATGTGGATGCGTTCCTCCTCGCGCAGATACCGGTCGGGCGAGGTGGGCGGGGGTTGCTGCTGGGACAGGGCGGGTGGTCGTAGCCGTTTGGGGTCGGCGCGGCCGTTGCGCCACTCGGCTCCGGTGCGTTCGTGGATGGCGACGAGGCGGGATGCTTCACGGTTGCAGTAGCCCTGTTGCACGAGCCGGAAGTATTCCTCCCGTTCGGCACGTCGTTTCTTGCGCCCCTGCGCTCTGCGGTCCCCGCGGGTCCCGAACTGCATCGCGCCCCTTGAACTGGGGTGTTGCAACGACTACTGGAACCGAAGCTGTACTCCTGGGTTCTCGTGGAATCTGACCTGGCGGACCTCGACCAGGTCGAGTCAGAGCAGCTCGATCTGCGCCAGCACCCCGTGGAGCGCGGACCGGTCCAGGCAGCCGGTGAGCACGCTCTGGGCGACCTGCTGCGCCGTCAACTGCAGGAACGCGCACAGCATGGCGGCGCCGAGGTGGCCCTCGACCCGGATCGTGTAGTGCACCGTTCCCACGCTCATGGCCCCATCATGCGGGGCGGGTTGGTGATCGCCCATCGCCAGGATCTGGTGAGTGTGCGTGGTTCGCGGTGCGCGCCACGGGGTGCGGCCGCCGGCGGGCAGCCGCAGATCCCGCGCCCGTGCCCGGGTCAGTGGCGGTGGTCGGCGTCGGGCTGGTGGGGGTCGGCGGGGTGCTCGAAGCCGGGTTCGAGGCGCACCAGTTCGGCGTGGCGCTGGTCGAGCCACCGGTTGAACGCGCGCTCGCGGGCGGCCTGCGCGAGGTCCTTCTCGATCGCCGCTCGCTCCTGCGCGTACGCTCCCGCGTGCCGGTCCCGGTTGCGGTCGTAGTAGGAGCGGATTTGCTCTTCGGGGACGCCGACGCCCTCCACGACGCGGCGGCGCAGTGCGCGGGCGAGCGGGTTCGCGGCGAGCACCGCGGCGGTCACCCCTCCCGCGCGCAGCGCCTCGGCGAGGGTGAGCGCCCCCGGGCTGCCATCGCGGGGCTCGCAGACGACCGCGCGGGCCGCCGCCTCCTGCGCCACCAGCTCCTCGACCGCCAGGACCTGCACCAGCCAGCGGCGCAGGTTGCGGCCCTGCGGCGTGTCCTGCGGCGGCAGGCGGGAGGCCAGCGGCCCGTCACGCAGCACGGCGAGCCGCCGGTCGACCTCGGCGACCGTGATCGACCGGCCGCCGACCCACGCAGCGGCGTGATCAGCCGAATGGTGATGCGCGTGCGGCGAGAGCACCGCGTCCGGCGTGGTCACGCTGTCCCCCTGGCGCGGACAACTGTGAGGACGACGTCGCTGCGCTGTGGCGTGGTCACAGTGTCTCCCTGACGAGGACAGCTGTGAGGACAATGTCGATGCGCTGTGATGTGGTCACGCTGTCTTCCTGAGAAGGACAACTTCGGTGTTCGGTGTTCGGCGTGGTGCATGCGGTCACGCTGTCACCTCCACGGGGACGACCTCGGTGTAGTGCAGGCGGCCGCCGTGGGCGATCTTGACCACCGCCCACCAGTGTCCGGGCCGCGCCGAGTGCGGCACCGTGACCGGGAAGGTCAGCCGGGCGCCTGCGTGCGCGGGCACCTCGATGCCGGTGTTCCACTCGGGGAACAGCTCCCAGGTGTGCCACGGGCTGATCAGCTGCGCCTGTACCGGCACCGCGCTCGCCGCGTCGTTCTCCAGCTCGAGGACCAGTTGGCCGCTCTGGCCGGGGCGCAGCGCGATCGGACCGCCGAGCACGCGCGCGCTGACGGTCTCCGGCCGGTCCGTGCCGACCAGCAGCCGGGCGATGTCCTCGTACTGCGTGCCGTCGCGGGTGGTGCGGGCCCGAAGCCAGTGCACACCAGGCTCCGGCTGCGCGGGCGGGGTGACCCGGATCGTGAACTCCTCGTGGCCGCGCGGCTCGATCAGGTAGTCCAGCTCGGACGGTTCGATCCGCCAGCCCGCCGGGCCGTGCAGCGTGACGGAGCCCTTCAGCTGCTCCGCGGTCAGGTCGCCGGCCACGGTGACGGTCAGCTCGAACTCGCCGTCCACGGACACGAGGGTGGGGGAGAGGTGCACGGCGACCGGCACGTTCCCGATCGGGGCCGGGCCGGTGTTGTGCAGCCAGTACCGGGTGTAGACGGGCTGGAAGGGCTCGACGAACGGCGCGGCGCGGCGGTCTGCGGAGGCTTCGGCCTGCGGCAGTTCTACCACTGCCTGCCGGATGGCGGATCCGTCCAGGTCGATGCGCACGCTCGCGCCCTGCGTCGCCAGCGCCGCTCCGCCGGGGCGCTCGATCAGGTCGGCGGCGTGGGCCGCGACGGGCTCGGTCCACAGCCGCAGCTCGGCCGTGGACGGCGAACCGGTGGCCTGGTAGACGCGCGCGGTGATCCGGCCGGGCGCCGGGTCCGGGGTCAGGCCGTGGGCGTGCGGGTTGCCGCTCGCCTTGAGCGCCGCGAGCACGACCTCGCCCGCCGGTTCGAGCGTCAGGTAGCCGCGCGAGGCGGCCGGGGCCGCACCGACGGTGGCCAGCAGCGGGTGGTTCACGTCGTGGCCGCGGGTGACCAGCCGGGCAGCGCGCCAGTCGCCCGGCGCGGTCACCAGCGTGTAGTCGAAGCTGTGGCTCCAGTGCTGCTGCTGGAAGTTCGAGCCGTCCGGGGCGGTGCGCCGCGGCGGGTCGATCCACACGCCGGACGGCCAGCCGGTGCACGAGCGCAGCAGCGAGAGGTGCAGCGCACCGGTGGCGTCCACGGCGAATCCGGGAGTGCCCTGGTTGACCAGGCCGACGGTGTAGTCGTCGAGCGCCGGTTCGCCCGCTTCCGGTACGCCGGACAGGGACGCGGGCTGGCGTACGGTGATCGCTGCGTCGTCGAGATCCGCGACGAGCGCGGCCACGGCCTGCGCCGCTACCTGCCCTGCGGCCTCGGCGCCCTGGTCGGCCCCTGTGTCCGTGGCGTCGGCCAGGATCAGCACCGGGAGCGCGGCGGGGTCGGTCAGGTCGGCGTTGGGCACCCAGACCTCGGCCAGCGGACGGGCCGCCGGGACCCACACCCGCGCCCGGCCCGTCTCGGCGAGCTGCCGGTCGAGCTCGGCGCGGTACTCCGGCGACGCGGCGGCCAGCACCTGCGCGGTGAACGGGTTCTGCTGCGGGCCGCCGAGCGCGATGCGCACGTCCGGCAGGTTCGAGTCCACCGCGAGCCGCCCGTAGCGCGAGCCGGTCCCGGTCGAGCAGGTGGCGGTCACGCCCTGGCGGACCAGGGCCACCGACAGCTCGCGCGCCGGGCCGTCCGGCGCGGTGCCGCCGTCCGGGGCGACGATCTCGGCGATGCCCACCGCGCGCACGACGCCGGGGCGCCCGTCGAGGTCCTCGACGACGACCCGCGCGGTCGAGGAGAGTGCGAACCAGTGGTTCGCCGGGTTGTCCAGGGTCCACGGGGCGCCCGCGCTGTCCGCGTCGATCAGACCGAAGCCGCGGCCGATGACCGCGTCGGCCACCTCGCTGACCGGCAGCGCGCCGGGGATCGCGACCGGCCAGCGCACCCGCAGCAGCTCGTCCTTGCCCTCGAACTCGTCCACGTGCGTGGTCGCGTCGACCCGGTCCAGGCCGTGCCAGAGCGTGAGCTGCTGGGTGTAGCGCACCGGCCCGATCCGCCCGGTCACGCTGATCCGCCGGCCGAGGGCGCACTCGTCGAGGGCGACCGACTCGGCGGATGCGGCCGCCGAGCCGGCCACCCGGCCGTTGGGCACCAGGTGCCAGGGACCCTCGTTCCACTTCGGGTGCGCCGGGTACTCCTCGTAGACGAGCAGTTCGTTGCCGACCCGCCCGTCCTGGAGCACCTGCCTCGCCGCGCCCTTGTCGTAGAGCGCTGACACGCAGCCGCCGCGCGCGGGATCGACCTCGACGCGGTGGTGCTCGTTCTCGATGACGGTGCCGGTTGCTGCGGACCAACCGACCGCCGTCGCCTCCGCCGTGCCGGTGACCCGCCAGGTGCGGTGGCCGATCGCGGGCACGTCGGCCGCGAGGAACACGACGTCGACCGAGGCGAGGCTGCCGTCCTCGCGCCGGGCCGGGTGCTCCAGCAGCACCGGGACGGAAGCGCCCGCGTCATCGAACGCTGTGACACCGAACGCCGCGACGCCCGCGCCGCCGGGAGCGCCGAACCCGACCCGTGCGCGGACCAGGTCGGTGCGCGGCCAGGAGGAGGGGTTGAACACCGTGACATGGCGGGAGTCGCCGCGCCCTGCGTCATCCGCCGAGCCACTCGCCGCCGCAGCCGCCGCATCCGCGGTCAGGCTGCCCAGCGCGCCGTCCAGCACTCCGCGGGCCAGATCGTGCGCCTCCCGCCAGCCGGTGAGCAGGTCAAGGTACACCTGGTCGGACTCGGAGCCGGTGATCGCGTCGTGGTGCGCGCCGTAGAGCAGCTGCCGCCAGGCCTTGTCCAGGGCGGCGTGCGGGTACGGCGCGGCCGAGCCGGTGTTCGCGGCGAGGGTCGCGAACTTCTCCGCGTCGATCAGCAGCGCCTCGGCGTGCCGCTGCGCCTGCTTGGTGTCGATGAAGGAGACGTCCTTGCCGGTGTAGACCGGGTTCATGTCCCGGGTCTGCGCCGAGACGCCCCGCCCCTGCGCGGCCAGCTCGCCGCGCACCGCCGCGAAGAACTCGCGCGGCAGCGCGCACACGAAGCGCGGCCACACGTACCGTTCGGCCCAGTCGCGGTGGATGTCGGTGACCCACTTGGCCGGCGGGGTGTAGTCGGTGCCGACCGGCAGCAGCACGTTGCGGGTCGCCGCGACCTTCTTCATCAGCGTGAACAGCTCGTACACGGCCGCCTCGGCCGACTCCAGGTCCGGCGCGGAGTCGATCCGCCAGCCCGCCGAGTAGTGCGCGGGCATGTAGTGCGTCAGCACCCCGCGGCCCGAGGGGGAGACCCACTCGAACTCCGAGGAGAACTGCATCGAGGACGGATCGCCCCAGCCCTCGTCGCGCGGCTCGTGCGTCCAGAGCATCGGCCCCCACTGGTGGAACGGGCCGCGCGCCCAGGACGAGGAGTCCAGGCCCGCGTCCGCGACCAGGCCGGGGAACTGCGGGTCGTGCCCGAACACGTCCAGCTGCCAGGCGGTGCGCGGGTCGCCGCCGAGCACGTCGGCCTGGAACCCGACCCCGTACACCAGGTTGCGGATGGTGGACTCGGCGCTGGTCAGGTTGGTGTTCGGCTCGTTGTACGTGCCGCCCATCAGCTCGAGGCGGCCCTCCTCCAGCAGCCTGCCGATATAGGCGCGGTCTCCGGGGTGCGCGTCCCAGTAGGGCTTGAGGTAGTCCAGCTCGGCCAGCACGAACTTGTATTCGGGCTCGCGCCGGGCGGTCTCCAGGTGCAGCTTGATCAGGTCGAAGCCGGTCTGCTGGAAGTCGCCCCGGTACTCCTGCGCCGAGCCCCCGATCGAGTCCCAGGTGGTGGTGTACGCCGCCTGGGTGTTCCACCAGACCGGGTCGTAGTGGAAGTGCGAGACCATCCACACGGTCCAGCCCGGCTCGGCGACGCTGAGCACGCCGTCCGCCTGCGCGCGGCCGCCGTCCGGCGCCTCGACGGTGACGCTGACCGGGATTTCGGTCCCCGGCGCGGCGTGCGCGACGGACACGCCCACTTCGACGGGGCGGTCGGCGCCGCGCACCTCGCCGTGCACCCCCGGGCCGGTCACCCGTACCAGCAGCTCCCCGGCGGGGGCGTCCACCTCGACCCGCACCACCTGGCGCGGCTCCCGCTCGGTCCCGATGAACAGTTCGGTCGAAACGACCTGTGCGATACGCATCGATCTAGGCTTCCTAGGCTAGTTCGTGTGTTCGTTCGTTTATTCACTCGCGCGGGCGTGCGCGGGCGTGGGGCGGGGGCGTTGCGCGCTCAGCCCTTGACCGCGCCGGTGAGGTTGAACGCCCCGCCGAGGAACTTCGACAGCACGCCGTAGAGCATGACCACGGGCGCGGTGTAGAGGATGGAGAAGGCGGCGAGCTGGCCGTAGGCGACCTGCCCGTACTGCGAGAAGAAGGTGTAGATCGTCACGGAGGCCGGCTGCTTGTCCGGGCTGAGCAGCAGGATGAACGGGATGAAGAAGTTCCCCCACTGCAGCACGAAGGTGAAGATGAACACCACCACGATCCCGGGGGCCATCAGCGGCAGCACGATCCGCCACAGCGACTGGAACCAGTTCGCCCCGTCCGTCCAGGCCGCCTCCTCCAGCGAGACCGGCACCCCGTCCATGAAGTTCTTGGTCATCCAGATCGCGAACGGCAGCGAGCTGGCCGACATGAACAGGATGGTGGCCGGGATCGAGTCGGTCAGGTTGACCTTCGCGTACAGCGAGTAGACCGGCACCATGATCGCGGTGATCGGCAGCCCGGTGGCGAACAGGATCGTGTACAGGAACGGCTTGCGGAAGCGCAGCTGGAAGCGCGAGAGCGGATAGGCCGCCAGCGCGGCGGCCGCCACCGTCAGCACCGCGGTGCCCCCGGAGAGGATCAGCGAGTTGAGCATCGGGCGGAAGACGGTGTCGACGTTGAGCACCGCCTTGAAGTTCGCCAGGGTGAAGTGCCAGGTGGGGGTGGCCGACAGGCCGGAGCCGGTCTCCACGGAGGACAGCAGCAGCCAGGCGAACGGCAGCAGGAAGGCCAGGAACAGCAGCGCGAGCACGGCGTAGGTGATCAGCGCGGCCGGCCCGCGGGCCGGCGAGGTGATGCCGGCGGCCGGGCCGGGGCCGCGGCGCCCCCGCCGGGCGCGCACCGGGACGGCCGGCTGTCCGGCGACGGCGTCGGCGGCGCTCACGCGTCCTCCAGTTTGATCAGGCGCAGGTAGATCAGCGAGAACAGTGCGCCGAGCACGAGCAGCACCAGGGCCATCGCGGTGCCGTAGCCCAGCTGGTAGAACTGGAAGGCCTGCTGGTACATGTACAGCGGCGTGGTGGAGCTGGCCGTGCCCGGGCCGCCGCCGGTCATCACGTAGATCAGCCCGAAGCTGGCCAGCGTCTGTAGCGTGATGAGCATCAGGTTGCTGACGATGGCGCGGCGGATCAGCGGCAGCGTCACGTAGCGCAGCCGGGCCCAGCCCGAGGCCCCGTCCACGGCGGCGGCCTCCAGCAGCTCCGGCGGCACGTCGGACAGCGCGGCCGAGTACACCAGCATCGAGAACGCGGTGCCGCGCCAGGTGTTGGCGAGGATCACCGCGAGCATCGGGGTGGTGTAGAGCCAGTTCTGGGACAGGCCGAAGTGCCCGAGGATCGAGTTGAGCGTGCCGGTCTTGTACAGGAAGGCGTACCAGGCGAACCCGGCCACCACCTCCGGCACCACCCAGGCCCCGATCACCAGGCCGGTGATCGACGTGCGGATCACTTGCCGCCGCCCGCGCAGCAGCAGCGCCAGCAGCAGCCCGAGGCAGTTCTGCCCGATCACCGCCGAGCCGACCACGAACAGCACGGTCAGCTCGAGGGACTGGACGAAGGAGGGGTCCGAGAACATCCGCCGGAAGTTGGTCAGCCCGGTGAAGTGCACGGCGGCGGAGCCGGAAAGCGCCATGTCGGTGAACGCCGTGTAGACGCTCCACAGCAGCGGCCCGGCGAAGAAGACCGCCAGGAGCAGCAGCGCGGGAGCGAGCGGGAGCAGGCGGCCGACCAGGCGGCGGCCGCGGCCGGGGCGGCGCGCACCCCGCGAGGGGGTGCGCGCAGCCTGCCGCGGCGACTGGGTCGCCACCGTCATGAGCCCGAGGCCACGTTCGCGGCGCCGGCGATGCTGGAGACCTGGCCGGCCAGGCCGGACATGGCCGAGGACGGCGAGGACTGGCCGGTCATCACCGACTCCATCGCCACCTGGATCTGGTCGGAGATCTGCGGGTAGACCGGGTAGGCCGGCCGGAAGTGGGTGACCTTCACCAGGCCGGTGAAGAAGCCCAGCAGCGGGTTCGCGGCCAGGTACTTCGGATCCGAGGCCACGTCGGCCCGCTCCGCGATCTGGCTGGCGATGATGTCGTAGTTCAGCGAGTTCGCCTTGTTCTCCGCCAGCGAGACGAGGTCGAAGGCGGCCTGCTTGTTCGCGCTGTGCGAGCCGACCGAGAGCACCCAGCCGCCGGACATGCTGGTGGAGCCGGGGTCCTGGCCGTTCTGGGTGGGCATCGGGGCCACGCCCATCGTGCTGGACCAGGCCGGCCACGGCTTGGCCCCGGTGGAGGACCAGTTGCCGGTCACCCAGGAGCCGTCCAGGTCGATGGCCAGCTTGTTGTTCGGGATCAGGTCGGTGGCCACCGTGGTGCCGAAGTTCGGGTTGAGCGCGTCCTGCGCGTCGGGGGCCAGGCCGGTGGTGTAGATGGTCTTGATGAACCCGAGCGAGTCGAGCATGCCGGTGGTGGACGGGGTCCACTTCTTGGTGGTGGCGTCGTAGAGCTCGTTGTTCGTGCCGTACAGCAGCATCTCCAGGCCCTGCATCGTGGCGCCCTCGCCGGAGCCCTTGCCCGAGTACACGTTGATCGGGGTCACCCCGGGCAGCTTGGCCTTGATGGTGCGGGCCGCGGCCAGCACGTCGTCCCAGGTCTTGGGCGCCCACGGCAGCGCGATGCCGGCCTGCTGGAACAGGGTCTTGTTGTAGTACAGGGCGCGGGTGTCGGTGCCCATCGGCACGCCGTAGGTCTTGCCGTCGGAGCCGACCGCGGCGGTCTTGGCGCTGGCGGTGAACTGGCTCCAGTCGCTCCAGGTGGACAGGTAGGAGTCCAGCGGGGCGAGGTACCCGGCCTGGATGTCCGAGTTGACCAGGAAGGTGTCCTCGTACATGACGTCGGGCGCGGTGGAGGCCGAGCGGTTCATCAGGGTGAGCTTTGTGTAGTAGTCGTTCTCCGCGGCCTGGATCGGCTCCAGCTTGACCGTGTAGCCCGGGTGCGCCTTCTCGTACTGGGTCTTGACCAACTGCATCTGGGTGTTGAGCTGCGTGAAGTCGCCGAACTCCTCGTAGGCCACGGTGACGGTCTTCGAGCCCGCCGAGGAGGCGGAGCTGGAACAGCCGGCCAGGCCGCCCGCCCCGAGGATCATCGTGGTCGCCGCGACCATGACTCTGGTGCTTGCCTGCATCGAGATCTCCTTGTCGCCCGGGAGGGCCGTGACGGTCGTTGTGACGGCTGGAGCGATCGCTGGAGCGTGAACGTAATTCCATTTGATTTACATCGTCAATACGTGACGGCAACATTGCCTCGGCCGCACGCCCGTCGGTGTCAAATCGTTACGCAGCACCCGTAGATACTGGTAAAAATATAGACAACATATGACTTTCCGATCGAAGCTCGCCCTCCCTGGCGCCCCTGTCGCGCCGGGCTCTTCCGTGATAAATCCATTTGATGTACAAATGACTTCGGGATCGGGCAGGATGTAGCCTCGGGATCACCGGTCTGATGAGGGGTCAGGAGACTGCACATGCGCCCGCAGGTGGGAACGAACCTGCCGAAAGTCGGTAACTACAACCAGAACGTGGTTCTGGACACGATCCGCTCGCTGGGTGCGACCAGCCGGGTGGAGCTTGCCGACCGTACGGGTCTGACCGCGCAGACGATCTCGGTCATCGTGCGCCGGCTGCTGTCCGACGGACTGGTGCGCGAGGACGGCGCGCAGCCCTCGGTGGGGCCGAGCGGCGGCGGCAAGCCGCGCACCACGCTGCGGGTCGAGCCGACCGCCGGATACGCCGTGGGCATCCACTTCGACCCGGGGAACATCTCCGCCGTGCTGGTCGACCTCTCCGGACGCATCATCAGCACCGCCGAATACGAGATCCACGACGAGCTGCAGCCCGAGGACGCCGCGGCCCTGATGGGCAGGGCCGCGCGCAAGGTGATCCGCGACGGGCGGATCCCGCCCAAGCGCGTACTCGGCGTCGGACTCGCCTGCCCCGGGCCGATCGACCAGGACCTGGGCCTGGTGCTCTTCCCCCCGCGCCTGGCCGGCTGGGGCCAGGTGCCGCTGGAGAGCCTGCTGCAGGAGAGCACCGGCTACCCGGTGACCATCGACAACGACGCGACGGCCGCCGCCATCGGCGAGCGCTGGTCCGGCCTGGCCCGGGACATCGGCGGCTTCGCGTACATCTACATGGGCACCGGCATCGGCGGCGGCCTGTACCTGAACAACCAGGTGTACCGCGGCTCGTTCCGCAACGCCGCCGAGATCGGCCACATCACGGTCGTGCCCGGCGGCCCGGAGTGCTACTGCGGCAACCGCGGCTGCCTGGAGGCGGTCGCCTGCCCCGCGGCCATGGTCGCCGAGGCCCACGACCTGCTGGAGCGCGGCGGCGAGAGCACGCTGGCGAAGGCCTACCGGCGTGATCCCGCCCTGGTCGACCACCCGGCGCTGTGCGCCGCCGCCGACGAGGGCGATCCGCTGGCGCGCACCGTGGTGGACCGGGTCGCCCGGCAGCTGGCCGACGTGGCCGTGGGCATCGCGAACATGCTCGACATCGAACTCATCGTGCTCGGCGGCCCGGCGCTCGGGCCGGTCGGGGAGGTCTACCGCGCCGCCGTCGCCGAGGCCCTGGAGAGCCGCCCCATCGCGCGCCGGATCCACCAGACCCGGGTCAGCCTCTCACCCGCCGCCCGCGACGCCGGCGCGATCGGCGCCGCGTCCCTGGTCTTCCACCGCTCCTTCGCCCCCCAGCTCGCGGTGCTGCTGAGCCGATAGCCGACACTGCCACCAGACAGCCGCCACCAGACAGAGGCACGCCGCCCGGACGCGACCGGCAGGCGTGCGAACCATGACGAGAGGAAACACCGTGACCGACGCCGCACCGTGCGCCCTGGCGGTCGACATCGGAGGAACGAAACTGGCCGCCGCGCTGGTCGGTGCGGACGGCGAGGTGCTGCGCCGCGCCGAGACGCCGACACCGCCCGCGCCCGCCGGCCAGGGCGCGCTGGTCGCCGGGGCGCTGGTGGAACTGGCCGTAAGGGTGGCCGGCCCGGCGCGGCCCGCAGCCGTCGGCATCGCCTGCGCCGGACCGCTGGACCTGGCCGCGGGCACCGCCAGCCCGGTGAACATCCCGGCCTGGCGCGCGTTCCCGCTGCGCGACGCGCTCGCCACCGCGTTTCCGGACGCGGCCTGCGTCCTGGTCGGCGACGCCATCGCCGCAGCGGTCGGCGAGTACTGGCGCGGAGCAGGACAGGACGCACGCTCGCTGCTCGGCATCGTGGTCTCCACCGGCATCGGCGGCGGCTTCGTACTGGACGGCCGCGCCTTCGCCGGGCCCACCGGCAACGCCGGCCACATCGGCCACGTCCCGACCGACCTGGAGCCGGTGCCCTGCGCCTGCGGGGCGACCGGCTGCGTCGAGGCCCTGGCCAGCGGCCCGTCCATGGTGCGCTGGGCCACGGCCCAGGGCTGGCGCGCCACCCGGCCCGGCGCGCAGGCCGACGCCAAGGCGCTGGCCGAGGACGCCCGGGGCGGCCACGCCGTCGCGCTGGCCGCCTTCGACCGCGCTGCCGACGCGCTGGCCTGCGGAATCGTCAGCGCGGCGGCGCTGGCCGACCTGGACCTGGTGGTGGTCGGCGGCGGCGTCGCCGCGGCCGGCCCGGTGCTGTTCGAGCCGCTGCGCGCACACATCGAGCGGCGCGCGAGCCTGGACTTCGTCCGGCGGGTGCGCGCCGTGCCCGGCGTCCTGGGCCGCGACGCGGGCCTGATCGGGGCCGCCCGCTGCGCACTACTCGCCGAAGCCCCCGTATCCGTTCACGTCGCGAGCCCCGCGTAGTCGTCCCCCTGGCGTTGGCGGCTCGAAGGAGCTGCGCGCGCGAACCGCACGGTGATGGACAGGCCGCCTTCGGGGCGTGCGCCGGCGGTGAGGGTGGCGTGGTGAGCCTGGGTGACGGCGTTGACGATGGCGAGGCCGAGACCGTAGCCGTCGCGGCCGCCGTCACGATCCGGCGCCAGCCTCTGGAAGGGCTGGAAGAGCCGCCGGATCTGATCGTCGGGGACGAGAGGCCCGGTGTTGGTGACCGTCAGGGCCGCCTGCGTGCCAGAGGTCTCGGTGGCGACCTGGACGTGTCCGCCCGGATGGTTGTGGCGCACGGCGTTGTCGATCAGGTTGGCGACGAGCCTCTCAATCAACCTCGCGTCCCCGCCGGTCGCCGCTGGTTCCAGACGCTCCGTCAGCTCCACGCCCCGTTCCGCGGCCTGGTCGCGGCGGGAGGCGAGCACACCGCGGGTGATCTCAGCCAGGTCGACGGTGTCCCACCGCGAGATCCCGCGCTCGCTGACGGCAAGGGCGAGCAGCGCGTGCACGAGCCGCTCCTGATGCCCGCACAGCTCGAGGGCCTCTTCGCAGGCCGCCCGCAGGGTCTCGGCGTCGGCGTCGGGGTCACCGAGGGTGACTTCGAGCAGCGTGCGCAGACCGGCGAGGGGGGTTCGCAGGTCGTGGGAGGCGTTGGCGACGAAGCGACGTTGGGCGTCGAAGGACGCTTCCAGGCGGGCGAACAATCCGTCGAGGGTGTGGCCGAGCTCGGTCAGCTCGTCGGTGGGCTCGCCGAGGCCGAGGCGCCGGTGCAGGTTGCCGGCGGAGATGGCCTTGGCGGCGGTGGTGATGGCCCGCAGCGGATGCAGGAAGCGCCCGGCGACGAACCAGCCGAGCGCCAGCGACACGGGGATGAGCACGGCGAGGGCGACGGCGGAGCCGATGAGGAGCTGGTGCAGCCCGATCCCGTGCCCGGAGCCGGCGATCGCGGCCGATGCGGGGCGATGGGCGGGCTGGGTCGAGTTGACGGTGGCGAGCGGGACGTCGACGATCACGAGCACGACGACCCCGGCGCCGTAGATGCCCGCCGCGTAGGCCAGAGCGAGCCGGGCCTGCAGGGACCTTCGGGTGGGCGGCCGGGGGACCGGGGTCATGACGGTCCGCCGGGTCCGATGCGGTAGCCGCCGTCGCGGACGGTCTCGATCACGGGCGGGTCGCCGAGCTTGGCCCTCAGCCGGTGCATGGCGTGCTTGACGGCGGTGGTGAACGGGTCGGCGGCCTCGTCCCAGGCGCGTTCGAGCAACTCCTCGGCGGAGATGACCAGGCCGGGCGTCGCGAGCAGGCATTCGAGGAGGGCGAACTCCTTCGGGCTCAGATCCAGGCGCCGCCCGGCCCGGAACGCGACGCGGCGGGCCGGATCGAGCGTGACATCCCCGCAGGCGAGGGTCGGCGGTAGCGGCGGGGTGGCGCGGCGGGCCAGGGCACGCACGCGGGCGACCAGCTCGGCGAACGCGAACGGCTTGGGCAGGTAGTCGTCGGCGCCGAGGCCGAGCCCGTGCACGCGGTCCTCGATCGTGTCGGACGCGGTGAGCATCAGCACCCGGGTCTCGCAGCGGCTGTGGGCGAGCTGCCGGCAGATCTCGTCCCCGTGGACGCCGGGCAGGTCGCGGTCCAGGACCACCACGTCGTAGCGGGTGACGGCCAGGCGCTCAAGGGCGGCGGTTCCGTCCAGCGAGACGTCGACGGCCATGCCCTCACGGCGCAGCCCGGTGCCGAGGGAGCGGGCCAGCACCTCGAAGTCCTCGACGATCAGGACTCTCACAGCCGGTCACCGCCGTTCGCCGTGCGGGCAGGGCGGGCTGGCCGGTCGCAGGGTCGACGTGCCATGGGCCCCACGATGCCAGATCCCCGGTTCCAGCCAGGTCGCAGCCGCTGAGACCGGGCCGGAACCGGGCGCCGCGTACAAGTTCTCGGCATGAGAACACCTCCACTTCGAACCGTCGGCCCGCGTCGATGAGCGCCTCAGGGGTCGTCGTCGCCGGGCTGCGCAAGCGGTACGGGGCGACCCGGGCCCTGGACGGCATGTCCTTCACCGTCCGCCCGGGCCTGGTCACCGGCTTCGTGGGGCCGAACGGGGCCGGGAAGTCCACCACGATGCGGGTGATCCTCGGCCTGGACTCGGTCGAGCAGGGCACCGCGCTCGTCGAGGGCAAGTCGTACCGCAGCCTGCGGCACCCGCTGAGCCACGTCGGTTCGCTGCTGGACGCGGCGGCCCTGCACCCCGGCCGCAGCGCCCGCAACCACCTGCTCTGGCTGGCGCATTCACAGGGCCTGGCCGCGCGGCGGGTGGACCAGGTGATCGAGCAGGTCGGCCTGGCCCCGGCGGCCCGGCGCAAGGCCGGCGGCTACTCGCTCGGCATGCGCCAGCGGCTCGGGATCGCCGCGGCCCTGCTGGGCGACCCGCCGATCCTGCTGCTCGACGAGCCGTTCAACGGCATGGACCCGCAAGGCATCGTGTGGATGCGCGGCTTCCTGCGGTCGCTGGCCGCCCAGGGCCGCGCCGTCCTGGTCTCCAGCCACCTGATGGGGGAGCTGCAGGACACGGCCGACCACCTCGTCGTGGTCGGGCGCGGCAAGGCCATCGCCGACGCCGCCGTGCCCGGCCTGATCGCGGCCGCGTCCGGGAACCGGGTGGCCGTGCGCACCACGGCCGCGCCGGACGCGATGACGGCGCTCGCACGGGCCGGCGCTGTCGTGGCGGCCACCGGCCGGGACACCGTGACTGTCTCGGGGCTGCCTCCGGATCGCGTCGTGACGCTGCTCAGTGCGAGCGCGGTCCCGTTCTCCGAGGTGTCGGCGCACCGCGCCACGCTGGAAGAGGCCTACCTGGAGCTCACGCGCGACGCAGTCGAGTTCCGCGCCGTGACGCCGATGGAGGTCCCGTGGTGACCCCCACCCCGACGTCTGCCCCCACGCCCACCACGCCCCAGTACCGATCGGCCCAGCGGACCGGGCGAGACGGCTTCGCCCAGCTGCTGCACGCCGAGTGGACCAAGTTCCGCACCGTCCAGGGCTGGACGATCGGCACGATGTCCGCGGCGCTGCTGGTGGTGCTGTTCGCCCTGCTCGCCGGGGCCAGCAGCGATCAGCACGGTTCGCCGGGCGTCCCGATCGGACCGAGCGGCGAGCCGGTGACCGACAGCTTCTACTTCGTGCACCAGCCGCTGGCCGTGAACGGCAGCATCACCGTCTCGGTCTCCGCGCTCAGCGAGAGCATCCCGCAGGGCCTTGCGGACCTGCAGCCGGGCGTCGTGCCGTGGGCGAAGGCCGGGCTCATCATCAAGCAGAGCGCCCGCCAGGGATCGCCCTACGCGGCGATCATGGTCACCGGCAGCCACGGCGTGCGGATGCAGGACGACTACGTCAACGACGCGGCCGGCCTGTCCGGCCCCGTCTCGACCGCGTCTCCCCGCTGGCTGCGACTGGAGCGTTCCGGCGACGCGGTCACCGGCTACGACTCCACCGACGGCGCGCACTGGACCGCGGTGGGCACGGTGCACGTGGCCGGGCTCGGATCTGGTGCGCAGGGCGGGCTGTTCGTCGCGTCTCCGCCTCCCGTGCGGGGTCTGGGCACGGCCACCAGCGTGGCCACGGCCGTCTTCGGGAACCTCACCCTCCAGGGCGGCCGGCCCGGCGGCGCCTGGACCGGTGACCAGGTGGGGCCCGAATCCCCCAGCTTCGCCGGCTACCCGCAGAACACTGCGGGTTCGTTCACCCAGTCCGCCGGCAGCTTCACCGTGACCGGAGCCGGCGACATCGCGCCCGCCGTGCGCTCCACCCTGCCGACCGGCGGCGTCCTCGGGGACATCCTCACCGGCACGTTCGCCGCGCTGATCGCGGTGATCGTCGTGGGGGCGCTGTTCGTCACCTCGGAGTACCGGGAGGGCATGATCCACGTGACCGTGGCCGCCAGCCCGAGGCGCGGCCGGGTGCTGGCGGCCAAGGCGATCGTGCTGGGCGTAGTCACCTTCATCGCTGGACTGGCGGGAGCGGTCCTCGCCGTTCCGCTCGGCTTGCACCTCGCGCGGGCCAACGGGGTGTACTTGTTCCCGGCAACGCCCTGGGTCCAGCTGCGGGTCGAATTCGGGACCGCGGCCGTGCTCGCGACCGCCTCGATCCTGGCCCTCGCCGTCGGCGCCGTGTTCCGGCGCAGCGCCGGGGCGGTCACCACTGTCATCGTGGCCATCGTGCTGCCCTACGTCCTGGTCGCCATCCCGTTCATCCCCGCAGGCGTGACGGACTGGCTGACCCGGGTGACGCCCGCCGCGGCCTTCGCCGTCCAGCAGACGCTCGTGCCGTATCACCAGGTCACGGGTATCTACTCGCCGTACAACGGCTACTACCCCCTCGCGCCGTGGGCCGGGTTCGCCGTCCTGGCCGGGTACGCGGCGGTGAGCCTGGCCGTCGCAGTCGTCCTTCTGCGCAGGAGGGACGCATGAGAGCGGCCCTGCACGCGGAGTGGACGAAGCTGCGGACCGTCGCCGGCCCCCTGTCGCTGCTGCTCGGCACCATCGCGCTGACCGTGGCCCTGGGCGCCGCGGTGATCTCGGTGCTGACCTGCGGCGCCGCCGGGTGCGGCGGGGACACGACCAAGCTCAGCCTCACCGGCGTCGATCTGGGCCAGGCGCTGGTCGTCATCCTGGCCGTGCTGGTCATCGGCGGCGAGTACGGCTCGGGCATGATCCGCACCACCCTGGCGGCGACGCCGCGCCGGGCCACCGTCCTGGCGGCCAAAGCCGTCACCCTCGCCGGAGCCGTGGCCGCGGCCGGGACCGTCGCGGTGCTCGGGTCGCTGCTGGCCGGGCGGCTCATCCTGCCCGGCCACGGCTTCACGACCGCCCGCAGCCACCCGCCGCTGTCCCTGGCCGACGGGCCCACGCTGCGCGCGGCCGTCGGCTCGGTCCTCTACCTGGTCCTGATCGCCCTGCTCAGCCTCGGCGTCGCCACCGTCGTGCGGGATTCCGCGGTCGGCATCGGGGTCGTGCTCGCCCTGCTCTACCTCTTCCCGATCCTGTCCCCGGTGGTCGGCGACCCGCACTGGCAGCGCCTGCTCCAGCAGGTCGGGCCGATGAGCGCCGGGCTCGCCGTCCAGGCCACCACCGATCTGCGCAGCCTGCCCATCGGCCCCTGGGCCGGGCTCGCCGTGACCGCCGCGTGGGCCGCCGCGGCGCTCTCGGCCGCAGGCCTGCTGCTGCGCCTGCGCGACGCCTAGCGCGCCGCGGGCACCGTACTTGTCGGTCCGGGGTGCGATGCTCACAGGTGTGGTCATCACCTTCGACGCCGAACTGTGGCTCTGGGACGCCCGGCGCGGCGAGAGCTGGACTTTCGTGAGCCTGCCGGCCGAGGAGTCCGAGGACATCCGCGAGCTGGCCGCCGGACCGCGGCGCGGCTTCGGCTCGGTGCGTGTGCGCGTGACGCTCGGGGCCAGCGTCTGGAAGACCTCGATCTTCCCGGACGCCGCCCGCGGTGCGTACGTGCTGCCGATCAAGCGCGCCGTGCGGCAGGCCGAGGACCTCGAGGTGGGCGACGTCGCGACCGTGACCGTCGAGCTCGTCGACCTCTAGGTCCCGGACGTGCTCAGGTGCGCGCCGGCTCAGAGCTTGCGGGCCACCCCGCCGTAGAAGCCGATGGGCGCCTCGTTCCAGGTGTCCGGGTCCGGGCGCCACTCGGCGCAGGTGACCACGCCCGGCTCCTCGACCTCGAAGCCCTCGAAGAAGGCGCGGATCTTCGGGACGGGGCGCAGGGTCAGCGTCGAGGTGGCCCCGTCGTAGGCGTGGACCGCCTCGGCGAGGCGCTCCTTCTCGTCGACCAGGCCGACCTGGACGTCCCCGGTGACATGGCTCAGGATCATCACGCTGCCGGCGGGCAGCGCGTCGCGCAGCGTGGCCACGATCCGCCACGGGTCCTCCTCGTCCCTGAGGAAGTGCAGCACCGCCAGCAGGACCAGCCCGATCGGCTCGTCGAAGTCGATCAGGTTCTTGACCACCGGGTGCCCGAGGATCGCTTCCGGCTCGCGGATGTCGGCCAGGGCGAAGCCGGTGGCGCCGACGCCGCGCAGCCTGGCGTTCGCGTGAACGCCCACGATCGGGTCGTTGTCCACGTAGGCGACCCGGGTCTGCGGCGCGACGCCCTGCGCGACCTCGTGCGTGTTCGGCGCGGTCGGGATCCCGGTCCCGATGTCGATGATCTGCCGGATGCCCCCGCCGACCATGGCGCGCACCGCCCGCTGCATGAACGCCCGGTTCACCCGGGCCGCGTCCATCACGTTGGGCATGGCGGCCCTGACCCGCTCGGCCGCCTCGCGATCCACCTCGTAGTTGTCCTTGCCGCCGAGGTAGTAGTCGTACATGCGGGCCGGGTGCGCCCGACTCGTGTCGATCTCGTCGGCACGCAGACCCCGCTCGCTCATTGCGTGTTCTCCTGTCGCCTACCGCGTTCCTCCCGGCGGGGCTGCGCCGGGACGGTGCCGGATCGGGGCTCGCGGCCCGATCTGTCGCAGAAGACGTAGGGCACGTGGTCGCGGGTTCCCGGATCCGCTGTGATCATACGACCTTCCAGTGCACGGTGTAGTACTGATGCTCGGTCTGGTAGAAGGGCCGCAGGGACACCGGGCCGGTGCTGGCCGCGCCGGTGAAGTGCAGCGGATTATTCGGGTCCTGCTTCACGCTGGACGCGTCGAGCGTGGGCAGTTCGCCGTTCAGGGAGTCGCGCCCGTACTGCCCGGCGAGCACGATGCCGCCGTACTTGGCCACCTGCACCGAGGGCTGGTCGGGCGTGCGGGCGAAGCTCAGACGGGCGGGCAGGGTCAGCTCGACCCGGTCGCCGGTGGCCCACGTGCGGTCGATGGTCACGTAGGTGCCGGGCGTCGCGGCGAGGCTCTGGACGACGCCGTTGAGCCGCACCGTCGCCCCTTCGGTCCAGTACGGGATGCGGATCTTGAGCGCGACGTGTCCGGAGCCGGTGAACGTCAGCCGGCTGGTGTCGGCCGCCGGGAACGTGGTGTCCTGCCTGACCGTGATGCCGCGGCCGGGCCAGGTCAGCACCGATGCAATGTACAGGTTGACGTACAGGGTCTCGCCGGACTGGAAGTAGATCGAGTCCATGTACTTCGTGTTGGACTCCATGCCGGTGGCGTGGTCGCATTCGAAGTTGTCGTAGTCGTTGCTGTAGGTCTTGTAGCCGCCCGCCTGCGTCGGAATGTAGTAGGCGACGAAGCCGTGCTTCGAGGTGGCGTCCTGCTGGCCGAGGATCTGGTTGAACAGGGCGCGCTCGTAGTAGTCCATGTAGTCGGCGCGGGAGGGGTCCGTGAAGAACAGCGAGCGGGTGAGTTTCAGCGTGTTGTAGGTGATGCAGCACTCGCAGGTGGTCTTCGAGAGCTGGTCGGCGATCGCGTCGGGGGCGTGGAAGTGCTCGCCGTTGGTGAAGCCGCCGATCTCGTACATGTGGTGCCCGGTGACGATGTCCCAGTAGTTGGCGGCGATGGCCAGGTAGCGGTCGGTGCCGGTGGCGTTGTACTCGCGCAGCGCGCCGATGATCTTCGGGACCTGGGTGTTGGCGTGCAGGCCGTCCAGCTCGTCGCGGCCCTCGGCGAGCGGGTCGAGGATGAACGCGTGCTCGAAGCGCCGGGCGGTGGCCATCAGGTTCTCGTCGCCGGTGACCTGGTAGAGGTGCGCGAGCACCTCGGGCATGCCGCCGAACTCGGTGGCGAGCAGGAGCGCCTGCATCCGGTCGTAGCTGAGCGGGTCGGTGCGGGCCTTGACCCAGCCGGCCAGCGCCTTGGCCATGGTCAGCGCCTGGGCGTTGCCGGCCAGCAGATGCTGGTCGAGCAGCCCCGTCATGATCTTGTGGATCACGTAGTAGGGCGCCCACACGGGCTGCCCGGTCTCCAGCCGGTCGAAGAAGCTCTCCGGGAACGCGGACAGGTAGCCGGGATGGAATCCGGCGGCCGGTGCGGCGGCCTGGCACGCGGCCAGGGAGCTGACTAGATAGTCGCCCTTGGCCTTCAGGGAGGCCGTCCCCGTGTTGGCATAGGCCTGGGCGAGCGCTGACATGAGGTGGCCGGTGTTGTGGCCGCGCACCTCCACCTGCGGCGCCTCCCAGCCGCCGCAGGGCTCTGCGTCGGTGTGGATGCCCACGTTGGTGCGGAACGTGAAGAGCAGCCGGTCCGGATCCACGAACTCCAGGTAGTTCGTCGTCCGGGTCATGTTGTCCTTGAACGGCCCGGGCAGCAGGGCCACCGCGCCGAGCGGGAACGGATACGCCGACACGCCCAGGTCGCTCAAGACGGCCGGATGCGGCTCGGAGGTGGCGCAGCCGGAGCCGAGCGCCGCAGCGCCCAGGGTGGCACCGGTCAGCTGGATCAGGCGTCTGCGTTCGATTCCGGACTCGGTCACATGCCCGCCTCTCGGGGAGCGGCCGCGTTTGTCCTTTTTTCAGGCCTCAAAAGGCAATGTAGAGATCACCCGACGGTTCGTCATTTGTTTGACGGCACACCCTCACCAAACCGCCACAGCAGACTCAGCCGACTCAGCCGGTGGCGGCGCCGAACCACGCGGGCAGCCGGCCGAGCAGCTCCTGCTGATCGTCGCCGACCCAGGCCACGTGGCCGTCCGGCCGCAGCAGCACCGCGGGCGCGTCCAGCTCCTCGCTGACGTCCACGACGTGGTCGACCCGGTCCGCCCAGCCAGCCACCGAGAGCCGCCCGGTCTGGTCCAGCAGCAGCCCGCGGCCGCCGTGCATCAGCCCGTAGAGGCGCCCCCGCTTCAGGCCCACGTCCCGCAGCCGCCGCCCGAGCAGCTCATGGCCCTCGCCGAAGTCGTAGCGGATCCCGATCGCGATGATCTTCTCGGTCAGGTACCGGCTCACCTCCTCGAACCTCATCAGCTCCGTTACGAGGCGGCGCACCGCCTGGGCACCCGGCTCGAGGGACATCAGCTCCATCTGCGCACGGGTGTTGTCCAGCACGTCGGCGGCCACCGGGCGCCGCTCGCTCTGGTAGCTGTCCAGCAATCCCTCCGGCGCCCAGCCGTCGAGCGCGGCGGCCAGTTTCCAGCCGAGGTTGAACGCGTCCTGGATGCCGAGGTTGAGCCCCTGCCCGCCGGTCGGCGGGTGGATGTGCGCCGCGTCGCCGGCCAGCAGCACCCGGCCGACCCGGTAGCGCTCGGCCAGCCGGGTGGCGTCGCCGAAGCGGGAGAGCCAGCGCGGGGAGTGCACGCCGAAGTCGGTACCGGCGACCCGAAGCAGCTGCTGCCTGAACTCTTCGAGGGTCGGCGGGACCGAGCGGTCCTCGGCCACCGCATCGGCGGGCACGATGACGCGGTACAACCCGTCCCCGAGAGGCATGGCGCCGAACCGAAACTGGGTCTTGCGCACCTCGGCCATCACCGCGGCCAGCTCCTGCGGCGACGCGGTCAGCTCCATCTCGCCCAGCAGCGTCTCGACCCTGCTGGGCTCGCCGGGGAAGCCGATGCCGAGCAGCTTGCGCACCGTGCTGCGGCCGCCGTCGCAGCCGACGAGGTAGCGCGAGCGCAGCCGCGTGCCGTCGGCCAATTCGACGGTCACCCCGTCCCCGTCCTGGCTCAGCCCGACCAGTTCGCAGCCGCGCCGGATCTCGGCGCCGACCTCGACGGCGTGCTCGGCCAGCAGGCGGTCGGTGATGGTCTGCGGGATGCCGAGGGTGTACGGATGGGCCGTGTCCAGCCGGTTCGGCGCCGGCTTGCTGATGCCGGCGAAGAAGCCGCCGGTCGGGTGCTGCGTGCCGAGCGCGAGGAACCGCTCCAGCAGGCCGCGTTGGTCCAGCACCTCGATGCTGCGCACGTGCAGGCCCAGCGAGCGCACGATCCTGGCCGGCTGCGCGTCCCTCTCGAGGACGAGCACGTGCACCCCGTGCAGCCGCAGCTCACCGGCCAGCATCAACCCGGTCGGTCCACCGCCGGCGACGATCACGTCGATCATGAAACCCCCAGTTCGACAAAAGCCCGCATACTCTGCGAATCCCTGATTTCCGCAGGTTCCGGCTACGGACGCAGATTCTGCCCCACCCCCCGGTCCTTGCCGCAAGACCCCCGGTGCGCTATACATTAAGAGTGGCAAGGAGTGCGTGACCTCCTTGCCTTTTGCTTTTTGCCGTCCGCTGCGGACGGATGCGAGACTCCCGTACGTGGACCGACACTTGAGGACGTGGAGTCTGAAATGGAACGTGGACGTGTGACGCGACGCGTCCCTACCGCACCGGCGGCACGCCGTCGGCCGGACCGCCCGGGCGGGGTGGGCTGAGCGTGGCCGAGTCCTCGGGCCCGCAGCGACTGCGCGAGCGGACCCTGTGGACGCAGGGCGTCGCCGCACCGGTACGGACGTTTCTGCGCACCGAGTCGGGCAGCGCAGGCATCCTGGTCGCGGCGATCGTCGCGGCGCTGGTCTGGTCCAACGTCGACAACGCGTCCTACGAGAAGCTCTGGCACACCGCCTTCTCGATCCGGCTCGGCAGCGTCGGGGTGGAACGCGACCTGCGCACCTGGGTCGACAGCGGCCTGATGACGTTCTTCTTCCTGGTCGTGGGCCTGGAGGCGCGCCGCGAGTTCGATCTGGGCGACCTGCGCGAGCGGCGCCGGTTCCTGCTCCCGTTCGCCTCCGGCGTCGCCGGCATGCTCCTGCCGGTGCTGATCTACCTGGCAGTGAACCACGGCGGCCCGGGAGCGCACGGGTGGGGCGCGGCGATGTCCAGCGACACCGCACTGGCCCTGGGCCTGCTCGCCCTGCTCGGGCGCGGCGTACCGGACCGCGTGCGGGTGTTCCTGCTGACCGTGTTCGTCGTGGACGACCTGCTCTCGCTGGCCGTGATCGCCGTGGCCTACAGCGAGCGGATCGAGGCGGCGCAGCTCGGCGTCGCGATCGGGGTGTTCGCCCTGCTGCTCGGCGCGAAGGCCGCGGGCCTGGACCGGCCGGCGCTCTACGTCCTGCTCGGCGTCGCGCTCTGGGCGTCGCTGCTGGCCAGCGGGGTCGACCCGGTCGTGGCCGGGCTCGCGATCGGCCTGTCCGCGTCGGCCTACTCACCCGCCCGCAGCGACCTGGAACGGGCCACCGGCCTGTTCCGGCTCTTCCGCGAACAGCCGACCGCCGAACTGGCCCGCTCCGCAGCCGCCGGACTGACCTCGGCGCTCTCGCCCAACGCGCGGCTGCAGCGCGTCTACCACCCCTGGTCGAGCTACGTGATCGTCCCGGTGTTCGGGCTGGCCAACGCGGGCATCGTCATCAACGGCAGCTTCCTCGCGCACGCCTACACCAGCGCCATCACCCTCGGCATCCTCTTCGGCTACGCGCTGGGCAAGCCGATCGCCGTGATCGGCACCTCGTGGCTGCTGGCGCGCCTGAGCGGCGGCCGCATCCGGCCGGCGGTCGGCTGGGCCGGGGTGGCCGGCAGCGGAACCATCGCAGGGATCGGATTCACCGTCTCGCTGCTGATCGCGACCCTCGCCTTCCAGGGCGAGCAGCTCGCCGAGGCCAAGGTCGGCGTGCTCTCCGCCGCACTCGTCGCCTCACTGCTGACCTGGGCGGTCTTCCGGTTCACCGCACTGCTGCCCGCAGACCGCCGCGCACTGGCCCTGTTCGGGGACGTCGAGGCGCTGACCGACCTGGCCGACCCGGTCGACCCGGCCCGCGACCACGTGCGCGGGTCCGAACGGGCCTCGGTCACCGTGGTCGAATACGGCGACTTCCAGTGCCCGTACTGCGGCCAGGCCGAAGCCGTGGTGCGCGACCTGCTCGCCGACGAGGACGTGCGGTACGTCTGGCGGCACCTGCCGCTCACCGACGTGCACCCGCAAGCCCAGCTCGCCGCCGAAGCCGCCGAGGCCGCCGCCGCCCAGGGCGCGTTCTGGACCATGCACGACCTGCTGCTGGACCGCCAGGAAGCGCTGGGAGTCAAAGACCTGCTGCGGTACGCCGACGAGCTGGGCCTGGACCGCGAGCGCTTCCTCGACGAGCTCAAGCGCCGCGTCTACACCGCCCGCATCGCCCGGGACGTCGAATCGGCCGACCAGAGCAGCGTGTCGGGCACGCCCACGTTCTTCATCAACGACCGGCGCCACTACGGCGCCTACGACGTCCAGACACTCACCGCGGCGATCACGGCCGCGCGCGCCCGCGCCGCGATCGCGGCGGTCAGCACGACGGGCTGAGGGAGAGCGCGGCGGCAGCCCGCACCTGCGTTCCCGCTCCGGCGACGCCGACCGGGAAACTTCATCCCTAGGATGGACCTCGTCGAGCGGGATGGGTATGCACCAACCATGCCAGACCGAGAAGGCGATCAGCTCGGAGGTGGACGCGCATGACACAGGCCGCCGTTCCGGCGCGCACGGTCATCCTGACCGTGGACGACGACCCCGGGGTCTCACGCGCCGTCGCCCGCGACCTGCGGCGGCGCTACGGCGAGTCGCACCGCATCGTGCGCGCGGAGTCCGGCGCGACGGCCCTGGAGGCGCTGCGCGAACTGAAGCTGCGCGGCGACCAGGTGGCGGTGCTCCTGGCCGACTACCGGATGCCGCAGATGAACGGGATCGAGTTCCTCGAACAGGCGATGGACGTGCACCCCGGCGCGCGCCGGGTACTGCTCACCGCCTACGCCGACACCAACGCCGCCATCGACGCGATCAACGTCATCGACCTCGACTACTACCTGCTCAAGCCCTGGGACCCGCCCGAGGAGAAGCTCTACCCCGTCCTGGACGACCTGCTGGAGTCCTGGCGCGCCACCGACTTCCACCCGGCGGCGACCACCAAGGTCGTCGGGCACCGCTGGTCCGCGCGCTCCTCGGCCGTGCGCGAGTTCCTGGCCCGCAACCAGGTGCCCTACCGGTGGTACTCCTCGGACGAGCCGGAGGGCCGTCGGCTGCTAGCCGCGGCCGAACAGGACGGCCTGCGGCTGCCGCTCGTCATCACGCCGGACGGCACGCCGCTGGTGGAGCCCGAGGACTGGGACCTGGCCGCGCGGGTGGGGCTGGCCACCACCCCGGCCGCGCAGTTCTACGACCTCGTGGTCATCGGGGGAGGACCCGCCGGGCTCGGCGCGGCCGTGTACGGCGCGTCCGAAGGGCTGCGCACCGTCCTCGTGGAACGTTCGGCCACCGGCGGGCAGGCGGGTCAGAGCTCGCGCATCGAGAACTACCTCGGATTCCCGGACGGAGTGTCCGGGGCGCAGCTGACCGACCGCGCACGGCGGCAGGCGGCGAAGTTCGGGGCGGAAATCCTGACCACCCGCGAGGTCACCGGCCTGGAGGCCAACGGGGCCGCGCGCACCATCCGCTTCTCGGACGGCTCCGCGATCGCCGCCCACTGCGTCATCCTGGCCACCGGGGTGTCCTACCGGCAGCTCGACGCCCCGGGCGTGGCCGAACTGACCGGATGCGGCATCTTCTACGGCTCGGCACTGACCGAAGCAGAGTCCTGCCAAGGGTACGACGTGTACATCGTCGGCGGCGCCAACTCCGCCGGACAGGCCGCCATGTACCTGGCCCGGCGCGCCAAGTCGGTCACCCTGCTCATCCGGGGCACCTCCCTGGCCGACTCGATGTCGTACTACCTCATCCAGCAGATCGAGCAGGCGCGCAACATCACCGTGCGCACCGGCACGAGCGTCGAGGCCGCGCACGGCACGGAGCACCTGGAGCAGCTGACCCTGCGCGACCGGGCGACCGGGCAGAGCGAGCTGGTCGACGCCCAGTGGATGTTCGTGTTCATCGGCGCGGCCCCGCTCACCGACTGGCTGGACGGCACGGTGCTGCGCGACGAGTGCGGGTTCATCACGGCCGGCCCCGACCTGACCAGCGACGGGCGCCCGCCCGCGGGCTGGGAGCTGGACCGGGCGCCGTACCACCTGGAGACCAACGTGCCCGGGGTGTTCGTCGCGGGCGACGCACGTGCCGAGTCGGCCAAGCGGGTCGCCTCCGCGGTCGGAGAGGGAGCCATGGCCGTCATGCTGGTGCACCGGTACCTGGAGCAGCCATGAGCGGATACCCGCTGCCGTGCGACCGGATGGAACTCGGCTCGCTGTTCCTGTTCGAGAAGCTCGACGAACAGCAACTGGAGCGGCTGTGCCGCGAGGGGCGGGTGGAGGGCTTCGACCCCGGGCCGGTCTACGCCGAGGGGGAGGCGGCCACCTGCTTCTACGTCCTGATGGAGGGCACGGTCGTGCTCTCGCGCCGGGTCGGCGCCGACGACGTGGAGGTCAACCGCAGCTCCAACCCCGGCGTGTACGCGGGGGCCTTCACCGCCTACCTCGGCGACCGGGTGCCGCAGGTCTACAACAACTCCCTGCGCGTCACCGAGACCTCGCGGTTCTTCGTGCTGCCGGCGGAGAGCTTCGCCGCCGTCATGAACGACTGGTTCCCGATGGCCGTGCACCTGCTCGAGGGCATCTTCTTCGGCTCGAAGAACACCCAGGCGGCCATCGGCCAGCGCGAACGGCTCCTGGCCCTCGGCTCGCTGTCCGCCGGGCTCACCCACGAGCTGAACAACCCCGCCGCCGCGGCGGTACGGGCCACCTCCGCGCTGCGCGAACGGGTCGCCGGGATGCGCAGCAAGCTGCGGGTCATCGCCGCCGGCCCGTACCAGCGCGAGGAGCTGGAGACCCTGATAGAGATCCAGGAGCGCACCGCCGAGCAGGTCTCCAAGGCCGCCCCGCTCAGCCCGATGGAGGCCTCCGACCGCGAGGACGCGCTCAGCGAGTGGCTCGACGAGCGCGGCTTCACGGACGGCTGGCGGCTCGCGCCGAACTTCGTGCAGGCCGGCCTCGACATCCAGTGGCTGGAGCAGGTGGCGGCGGCCGTGGACGGGCCGATCCTGGAGGGCGCGGTGCGGTGGCTGAACTACACCGTGGAGACCGAGCTGCTCATGAACGAGATCATGGACTCCACCACCCGCATCTCCAGCCTGGTGGACGCGGCCAAGCAGTACTCGCAGCTGGACCGCGCGCCCTACCAGGTCGCCGACGTGCACGAGCTGCTCGACAGCACCCTGCTGATGCTCTCGGGCAAGATCGGCGACCGGATCGCCGTCGTCAAGGACTACGACCGCGCGCTGCCGAGGATCCCCGCGTACCCGGGGGAGCTGAACCAGGTGTGGACGAACCTGATCGACAACGCGGTCGCCTCGATGAACGGCGCCGGCGGCGAGGGCACGCTGACCGTGCGCACCGCCCGAGACGACGGCCGCCTGCTGGTCGAGTTCCGCGACACCGGGCCCGGGGTGCCGGCCGAGATCCGCGGCCGGATCTTCGACCCCTTCTTCACCACCAAGCCGGTGGGGGAGGGCACCGGGCTGGGCCTGGACATCTCCTGGCGCATCGTCGTCAACAAGCACGGAGGCGACCTGCGGGTCGAGTCCGTGCCCGGCGACACCCGCTTCCAGGTGCGCCTCCCGCTGACCCCCGCCGACCCCGACGTCCGACAGGAGCAGGAGCCGTCATGACCACACCGGCCGGAATCGACCCCACCGTCCCGCCCAGCGGCACCGGCTGCGCCGAGTGCGACGCGGCCGGCGGATGGTGGTTCCACCTGCGCCGCTGCGCCCAGTGCGGCCACATCGGCTGCTGCGACGACTCCCCGTCCAAGCACGCCACCGCCCACGCGAAGAGCACCGGGCACCCGATCATCCGCAGCTTCGAACCCGGCGAGGCCTGGTTCTGGAACTACGAGACCGACGAGATGTACGAGTCCGGACCGGCCCTGGCCGCCCCGGAGAGCCACCCCGCCGACCAACCCGCCCCCGGCCCCGCCGGCCGAGTCCCCGTGAACTGGGCCGACCGCCTCGGCAGCGGGGGCTGACGCGACCACTACCCGAACTCGCGAGCCCTCAGGCAGGCAGGCGGGCAGGTAACCGGATAATCGGCGTGCGGTGAATCGCCCCGGCCTCCGTCCACACCTGCTGTCTTGCCGCAGGTTCGACGTGCCGCCTCGACCTACCGCCAAAGCGGTGGCCGCGGACGGAAACCGGGGCGATTTACTGCGCGATGCCCGTGGTCAGGACGGCAGTGTCCACTGCTGGTTGGTGCTGCCGGAGCAGTCCCAGATCTGCAGTCGGGTGCCGTTGGCCGAGCTGGGGCCGGTGGCGTCCAGGCAGCGGCCGGAGTTGTCGTTGACGAGCGTGCCGCCGGAGGCGTGCCATTTCTGTGCGCCGGAGCCGTTGCAGTCGTACAGCTGGACCTTCGTACCGTTGGCGGTGCCGGCCGCGGTGACGTCCATGCACTTTCCGAGCGCCTGCAGGCTGCCGTCCGAAGCCACCGTCCAGCTCTGGGCGCCCGTGCCGTTGCAGTCGTAGAGCTGTACGGCCGCGCCGTTGGCGCTGCTCGCGCCTGCCACGTCCACGCACTTGCCGGCGTATCCCGAGTGGATCGGCCCTGCGGCGCCGGTGGGCGGCGGGGTGACCGTTCCCGACTGGCCCGCGGCCCAGCGCAGCTCCTGGAGTACGAGCTGGTCCTGCTGCGCACCGGCGAAGGTGTAGGACAGCGTGGTGTTGGTGGAGTAGTCCATCGCGTTGTGCCCGAAGTTGTTGTAGACCATCTTGTAGTTCCGGTTGGTCCACACGATCGGGTAGTAGCCGCTGTACCAGGTCTGGTTGGGGTCCGTGCCGATCGGGAACGTGGACGGATCCATCGAGGCCAGGATGTCGATCGACGGGTTCTGGCGCAGGTCGTTCTGCCAGCTGTACCACTCGCTGACCGGGGAGGTGATCGTGGCCGGCAGGCCGGCGGTCGCCGGGTGGGTCCGGTCCTCGATCTTGAGGGTTTCGGAGGTGGGACCCCAGCTGTTGGTCTCGAAGACACCGGTGCCCAGGAAGGTGTTGTGGTACCAGGGCCAGTCGCTGCTGTCGCTGTTCCACGCCGAGACGTGGAAGCCGATGAAGCCGCCGCCGTTGGTCATGTAGGTCTGGAATGCGGACTGCTGGGCCGCGGTGTGGGGGTAGTCGTCGAGGAACATCACGACCTGGTAGTTGGCCAGGTTGGCGGTGTTCAGCTGGCTCCAGTCGGTGGTGGAGGTGTAGGTGTAGCCGTTGGCAGGTCCCTGCTGGGGGAACCAGGCGTTCGCCTCGTGGTCGAAGCTGATGTGCGCGGCGTCGTAGGTGCCGTCGTAGAAGGCGATGACCTTGAAGGTCGTGGCGGCGTGGGCCGGGTGCGCCGCAGCGGCCGGCACCCCGACGAGCGCGGCGAGCAGGGCGAGCAGCGTCAGCATCCTGGTTGCGGCGGTGGACCAGGACACGGGCGTATGGGGTCTGTTCATCGTGGGCGCGGGCCTTCCCGGAGATGGTTGCGGGGCCGGACGTCCCGTGCGGGCCCGGTCAGCGCGCGACCGGGTCCAAGGCTTCCCGCAGGCCGACGGCGTTGCTGATGGCGGTCGGGGCGAACCGGTCCGAGCCGAGCAATCCCCATCGCCGCGGGGGAGACCGGTCCTAGCACCACGGCCCTGCGCGTCCCGACCATGCCTGTCCTGCCTGCGCGAGACTTCCCACACGGGAATGAAACATCATGGAGCGCATTGGAAATTCTGTACCGATGAGCGTAATCACGTGGCAAAGTCCGCGCAACGATTTGCATCGAAGAGTTCGACGATGACTCCGACGCACTCGGACCACCCGTCACGCAGGACGCCGCAGAGATCTCTGCCGATTGCTACCGGTCGTCGCAGCGAACTGTCACCCGCCGCTCATGATCACCTCAAAGTTCCCTCAAAACAGAATCCTGATTCACCTGGTCGTCGGCCGGCCGCGGCGAGGTATCTTCGCTTCGTCGCCAGCTAGCCTCGGATATTCGGGCGGCGGGCGGAAATCTGATGTCCTGTTGACGAGAGGTGTCCCTCACCTGCAAGGGTCCGTTTGTTCGACGGTAGATCCCGCACGTAGATGGGACACCTCTCTGGTGCGGAAGCGTGGCTGGCGCCACGGTCTCCCGCTTCGCTTCGGTAGACGGGGTTAGCGGCCGATCTTGTCCAGCTCGGCGAGGTCCTCCTCGGAGAACGTGAGTGCTGCGCCGGCGGCGTTCTCGCGCAGGTGTGCCACCGACGAGGTGCCGGGGATCAGCAGGATGTTCGGCGAGCGCCGCAGCAGCCAGGCCAAGGCGACCGACATCGGCGTCGCGCCACGGCGGGAGGCTACCGCCGAAAGCGCTGAGGACTGGATTGGGCTGAAACCGCCGAGCGGGAAGAAGGGCACGTAGGCGATGTCCTGCTCGGCGAGTGTGTCGATCAGTTCGTCTTCGTGGCGGTAGGCGAGGTTGTACATGTTCTGCACGCACACGATCGGCGCGATGGCCTGGGCCTCGGCGACCTGCTCGGCTGTCGCGTTGCTCACGCCGAGGTGGCGGATCTGGCCCCGGTGCTGGAGTTCGACGAGCGTCTCGAACGGCTCGGCGAGTGAGCCGGGCTGGGGCCCCATTGCGTTGCCGAGCCGGAGGTTGACCAGGTCGAGCGTGTCGAGGCCGAGGGTTTCGAGGTTCTCGTGGACGGCGCGGCGTAGGGCTTCGGGCTGCCGGGCCGGGGGCCAGCCGCCCTGCTGGTCTCGGGTCGCGCCGACCTTGGTCACGATGTGCAGTGTTTCCGGGTAGGGGTGGAGCGCTTCGCGGATCAGCTGGTTGGTTATGCGCGGGCCGTAGGCGTCGGCGGTGTCAATGTGGGTGATGCCGAGCTCGATGGCCTCGCGCAGGACGGCAAGTGCGCCGTCGTGGTCGGCGGGCGGACCCATGACCCCGGCGCCGGCCAGTTGCATGGCGCCGTAGCCGAACCGGGTGACGGTCAGCTCGCCCAGGGTCCAGGTGCCGCCGGGAAGCGAAGCGGAGAGCGTGCTCATGCCTCTGTCTTTCGTGGTGAGCCAGGTTCTGGTGTCTTTCGGTTGCTTGCTTCAGTTTGGTTGGGTAGCTTCCCTTTGGGAAGTGCACACTTGGAGGTGCGTAAGGCACCTGGGTGAGAGGGGTGGGCGATGGCGACGATGACGGCAGCCCAGCAGAGAGCGCAGGCCAAGGCAGATTACGACGCTTTTCTGGCGGCATGTCCCAGCCGCAGGCTGCTCGACCGGATTTCCGATAAATGGGTCACACTGGTCCTGGCCGCATTGGGCAGCGACGGCTCGCATCAGCGAGACACCGGCTGCGCCGGCGAGCCCCGGTCGATGCGCTACTCGGAGCTCTCGCGCCTGCTGGCCGGCGTCAGCCAGAAGATGCTCACCCAGACGCTGCGCTCCTTGGAGCGTGACGGTCTGATTACCCGCACCGCGACGCCGACCGTGCCCGTCACGGTCACCTACGAGCTGACGGACCTCGGTCTCTCACTGCACCACATGATGCACGGCCTCAAGACCTGGGCCGAGATGCACATGGACGATGTGTTCGCCAACCGCGCGACCTACGATGCCCGCGCCGCCTGAATCAGGCAGCGCACGCGTCACTTCGACGTATCCCCCTTCACCCCCGAACACGTGCCTCACCTGTGGGTTTCTGCTTATCGGCACTAGATCGCACAGATAGATGGGACATCTTTTCAGTGCGCAGGCGTAGCGGCTGGGGCCGTGGGCTCAAAGTCGAGGCCTCGGGAAGGGGGATGGTCGGGCACGCGGGCGCCGTACTGCTGCATCGCACGGCTGACCGCAGCGGGCTGGTCGGGGACGGGGCATCGGATTCCACGTGGCTTTCCCTGGCTGGTCATCCTCGGGCGGGGGCTGACCGGCTGGACCGTGATCGATCTGGACGCCACAGCGGCATGACATGCGACTGATGTCTCCGAGTTGCACACACGGGGTCGCTATACCTCGACGCACACCCGAGGCTAGTCCTTGACGGCGCCGGTGGTGGCTCCGGCGGCGACGTAGCGTTGGGCGATGGTCAGCAGGATGGTGGCGGGGATGGAGGCGACGGCGGCGGTGGCCATGATGGCGTTCCACTGCTGGTTGTTGTT
>Ga0307507_10001862_pt1 | contig 46088 bp, 17 predicted proteins | sample 7_EM_MG_FD_207223 | JGI IMG/M metagenome (GOLD analysis project Ga0307507, IMG submission 207223) | Populus trichocarpa ectomycorrhiza microbial communities from riparian zone in the Pacific Northwest, United States - 7_EM | ecosystem: Host-associated > Plants > Roots > Unclassified | place... | reverse complement strand
TGTCGTCGTTCGTGTCTCTGATTAGTCATCCTTATGATGACTCATCAGCCCCCTACTTAGGCACCGCGATCCTTACGATCCTCTGCTTTCGACACCTATTAGACAAGAACAAATCCATTAGTTAATAGGCCAATCAAGTGCACTTAGGTGATACCGACACAGACTTTAATTATTTTATTATTATATCCGTACTCTCTAGTATATTATATTTAGTTAAGTAAATGGGTTAACTAAGGCTTTATAAAGGGGAGGCTGGGCTATTTTATAAGGCAGTAAGGCTTTTTAGGATCTCCCTTAGAGTCTCTTATATACTTTAGGCTTAAAAATAATTAACCTTCTAATTAGCTGCAAGGGCACAAATCTGCCCATGTATATCTGTAACGTTATCATTATCTTTAATTTCTGATCCTAACTGAATCATATATTCCTCTTAGGTAGAGGCAGGTCTTTTAAATAAGCTTACTTTAGGTACCATTGTCGGCTTCCTAAGGTTTATTAGAATTATATAGTTTAGTTTTAATTCCAGGGTTCTTTTAGGGGTATAGGTTAAGTATAGTCTGGCCTATAAAAGTGGGATATTGTTAGGGCCTTCCCAGGCATGGTAGATAGTTATTTAGTGTCTAAGTATAATATATTAACGCGTTGTTGCAGACGAAGGTCTTCTTTTTAGGGTGGGATATTATTAAGGCCTTCCCAGGTAATATAGGGAGAGCTTAGTATAATATAATAGGCTTATATAAATACTTCTAAACTAAAGCTTGTAGATTGCTACTATATAAGAATACTAAGCTAAGGAGAAGAAGAAGTCTGTTAGAGACTGGCAAGATATAAAGGGGTTGCTAAGGCGCTAGTAGTAAGCGAGCCAATAGCGATTTTCCATGCCGGGTATAGAAAATCCTAATTGGTTGGCTCTATAAGTAGTGTCGGCAGAACATGGCAGAATTTGGCAGAATGCCCAGAAAGTAGCAGGTGACGCGCTCCAGCACCGTCACAACGCCCCAACTAGGATTATTATAATACATTTATTTAATATAATAGGTCCTTTAAGTAATTATATTAATATAAATATATAATATAGCCCTATACCTAGAGTATTAAGAGGCGAGATATATTATCGTAAAAGTTAAGTTAGATTTTAAACGGAATCTTCGTAGATTTGGACTAAATCCGGCCGACTACCTATATCTAACTTCTCATAAAATAGAGCTACGATATCGTTATAACGTAGAGGCGATAGAGAAGATAGAGAGCTTTTAGCTTATAGTATTTTAGATATAAAGAAGTATATAAGGTATAGCAGAAGGTAAAATTTTAATAAAAATTACGATGAACTAGACGAAAACTAACCAACGAGTTTTGGATAAAATGCGACCAACTACCTATATCTAATATTTTATATAATATAGCTACGACGTCGTTATTTAATATATTAGATAGAGAAGCTAAGAGAAGCTAAAGAGCTCCTACCTTATAGTATTTTTATAATAACTAGGAGTTATAAAAGGGTCAGGATACGGCAGTAAAAAAGGGGATTTTTGGTGTATTTTGACACTACGTTACCACCAAAGCTGCGACCAAAAGCCTCAGACCCTCGGTAGAAAATTCGTTGGGTGATAAGGAGCAGTATGCCCGCACGTTCCAACGATCCACTGGGGGTCTAATTTATGAGATAAGCAACATGCGCCTTTAACAGATGGTGCACTACCCTTTTAGACACCAGCTCACCGACATATAATACTTGTAGACTTGGCAGGGCGTGGTATGAAGACTTTTTAGCTGTGAAGGGAAGCTGCAACATAACATTGCTAGTCGTTCTACCTAGCTCCGTACTTTTACAGCAAGAAGCAGTAAATTAATCCGTCATCTAGATCAACTCCAGCTTAGAATCCAAAACTCCCTATCCTGCCAATAAAAACATTCCGGGTTCCCTCCCCTCTATTGACTAGACTACATGCTATAATCATGAATACCCGTCGGGCCCTGATCGTTGTAATCCGGACGCGTCATATAGCCTTTGCTCATACCTTGATCCACGACGAAAATGACCTTGGCTGCCACCTGCGCGCCCAAGAATGCAGCTTCATCATACCCGACGTCTTTCCACTCAGGGAAGTACTCTGGCGGTCGGGCTAGCTTGATGCTGGTGGGCGTTTGCCCATGAGACGAGTGCGCATTGTGGCTGTGTATGGAGGGGAGTGCGCTGTTGGGGTGAAGCAGATGCGGGTTCTGTCCGGTTGTGGCGGCTAGTAGGAGCGGGTTTACTTGACTGGAAGAGCCATGCGGCCCGAGTTGCGGCTGCGGGGTGTTGGCCCCGGTGCCGGCTGGGGTTGACATATTGGAAGGGAGCTCGCTGGTGAAGATTGTAGCGGAGGAGGGAGAAATGAGATATTTAGTTTGGAGAGTCGACATCAAGCCATCTTTGAAGCCTGCAGAAGCGAGTCAGATCGTTATTGTTGTTCAGTAAGGAAAGTGGGGCTACCTCTTATTTTGGATCCGTTCCCACAGATGATGAGAGAATCCCAGAGCTCACTCCTTTTGTTTACCTCTTCAACGGATGAGATGGTTCGATGTATTGCGTCTGCAATTCTTTCGAGGATTCCCCCGCTGGCAGCTTGGAATCTTTCTGTCCCAACCTCGATTTCTCGTCTGATGGGTCCGGTATGGGACGAGAACAAGAAATCAGAAGTACCGTTGGCTTCAATTGCTGATCTCGGCTCGCCAACATCCATTTGCTCTGGCGCATCATGCTTCTTCTGCGGCCCTTCATCTAAAGCTGCCTGTGCCTCCGCCATGCCTTTGCTGCCAAGGTTCATACTTTTCAGCTGATCAAGCAACGCGTGATCCTCATACATGAACGTATTACGCTCTCGTTTCGAATTTGGCAGCCGTACAGGGCGAGCTTGGACTGGAGCTGTTTCGGCTCCTTTCTTCTTTGCTGCGGCTTTTTCTTGCTTCTCTCTCTCCTTTCGTGCAAGGTATTCGTTCATTTTACCACCTGCAACAATACTAGCAACATCGAGTACTCCCTCGTTTTCATCATCGCCATTCTGCTCCTCGCCGGTTTCTGTGTCTGGTCCAGGACCTCTTGGCACCATGCCAAATGCAGCAGCAGACTCTCTACGCCCTGGTCCTGATCCTGTCGCGCCGGTTGAGGCTGCTGCAGCAGGATTCGTAATGACTTGCTGGACAGGTGAATCTGATGTACCAGGTAGTCGTACGCCGACAGGCAGAATCTCGCAAATTGCACTTCTCTTAAGCTGCTCGCACATTTCGCGCGTGAATCCTTTAGAACGTAGTATTTCGAGTAGCCGCTCGGTCATGGCTTCACCTCCACAATTTGGGAGCGCAACCACCCTTCCTGTACCGTGGGGTATAAATTCACTAACAGCCGTCACATCGACTTTGTCCCGTCCCACATCCACAACTGTAGCCGTGTGCACGCCATACGCCCAGGCTGTCGCAATCGCTGAGTCCATGAGGCCAAAGGCTGGTGTCTTGAATTTCTCGAAGAAGAATTGCGTGAGCTTCTCGTGCTCGCGTGGCGTCCAAGCCGGCTGCACTATTAGGAGAATAGGCGTATGGAAAGGCGGATTCAGGGTATTGTAGACGTGGGTCATCAGAGCGAAGAAACACGGCCAATTCGTTATCCTGCCCTCGGAAATGGGCCACACAGCGCCTTCTTCAGATACTGGGTCCTCTTCGTATATAATCTCGTCATCCTCGGGCTCTCCGAAAGTTTTCTTCATATCATTGATTTCTTCGACCTCTTCCTGAAGCACTGGGTTTCTCTCGGTCTTATCGGTTCGCCGGCGCACCTTGTACGGCTCCCATTCTCCATCTTTCTCAGCGAGGAACATGCGCGACCTCACACGTAGGTGGGCGGGAGTGAAGGACTCGGGCAGACCCAGCTGCGCAGTTGTGGTTTCTGAGCCCGGTGCAATTATCTGGGTATCTGGTCAGCACATGTGGCGCGAGTGGGGGCAAAGCAAGAGAATGTGGCTAGTTAATGTACAATGATCTGCTCATCTTTGAAGGGCGGCATGGTCAATAATTATCCGCTGATTCGGACGTCTTGTTCCTCTGACGGCGCGCGTGGTATTGAATGGCGCAGGTGGAAAGTCGCGAAGCCGCATCTCACCGCCCGGCAATAGTTTCGTTGCTTCCAATCCACCGACAACGTGGGCTGCATTAGACCTTCCAACCCGCTCGTTCACTATGCGCCGAACAGGAAAGAGACCACTCCAGGAACCTGGCAAGCATCTCGAGGACCCTCCACCCTGAACATCACATGCTCTACTAGGCTCTGCGTCTGAATAACCTTAGCAATGGAGGCTTCAGAGATGGCGTCCTCAGTCGCAAACACCTCTATCGACCTCATGTCCAGAGCCTCCAATGCTGTTGGACAGACTTCAGCTCCTATAACCATAGTAAAAGTTGCCGAGACATCATCACGGTCCAATACGAGGCTTTTAGGACGCGTGATACTGGCTATTCTCAAAGTCATCCCAGGCGTTCTTTACTGGGCCATTACCTTTACTACTATTACTCTGCCAACATGGCTATTCACCCTCTTTTCTATGAGTTTGACCTTTACTATGAACTTTACGACCTTGTATGCTTTCCCGGTATCTTTTGCACAAGTTCGCTCTAACCACAACACAGGTTGTTAATCGTCGTATTCTTTGCCTCCACAATCAGTTATTTCGTACGATATCGATTCATGAACATGTATTCCCGACTACCCCCGGAACCGCAGCGCGAAGAACCGCGAGTCGAAGTATTCCCAGACAGCCAAGAGAGCGACTCGAAGCGGGGTCTTTCTAACTATCTGGATGAGTTCCTCAGCGCAATAAAAGTTTTTGGATATTTAGAGCGACCTGTTTTCCACGAGTTGACACGAACGATGCAGACCAGGAAATTGATAGCTGGAGAAACTTTGCTATTGGAAGAAGAAAAAGGCTTCTGTCTAGTTGTGGACGGGTTGGTCCAGATTTTCGTCAAATCAAATCGAGAGGGTCCGGGTTCGGACAATGAAACTAGGACGCCAGGGAGGTCTTCAGACGATGGAGAAGAGCACCACGGGCATAGCCAGGGATACCAACTTCTAACAGAGGTTAAGAATGGGGCTCCTATGTCATCACTATTCTCAATCCTATCTCTATTTACAGAGGATATTAAGCTCCGCCATGAGGACGATGAAGATGGAGGTGTTGAGTCTAGCGCCTCTAGTACCGGCCCAGGTCGCACCAGGTCTACACGGGTCCCTGTTGTGAGGCTAGGAAGCTTTACTCCTGACTCGGGTCCTCAAAGTCCAGTACACATACCCCGAACACCCCCTCAATCCAATTTAAGAAATCGGCGGACCTCCGGTTTAGCCAGCCCTACGGCAGGTGGCCAGCTTCCTAGCGTACCGCCTTTATCGCTGGATATGAACGGAGAACTACCTAGTCATCGTGAAAAGTCATTCAAGAAGTCGCGATCAAGAACCAGAAAATCGAAATCCGCACACCCTGATATAGTGGCTAGAGCCACGGTAGACACAACTATAGCCATCATTCCAGCTACCGCGTTTCGTCGCTTAACTCGGGTTTACCCAAAGGCTACCGCACACATAGTTCAAGTTATCCTAACGCGATTACAGCGTGTCACTCTCGCAACCGGTCATGCCTACCTTGGCCTAACCAGTGAAGTCCTCCGAACAGAGAGATTGATGAACAAATACACCACATATGACCTGCCTGGATTCCTTCGTGATGCAGCTCTAGAGAGGCTAAAGGAAAAATTTGCAAAAGAGAGAGAACGAATTGGTCCGGAGGAGGGCATGAAAGGTATTGCGTTGCACAATCCCAGAGCTGGCCGGCGGAGAAGATTAAGTGCTGGTTTAAGGAAAGGAGCAGCTACAAGAGCTACCCTTGCTGCGGTGCGGGCCTCGTCATCTTTTGACGGGAGTAACGAGACCATTACGAGGCTGACTTCTCCGGAACATACTGAACAAAGCGAAAGATCTGGCGTTAGTGCTGGAGACCTCCTCACCAATACACACCTGCCGAGGGGCAGAGGCAGACACGGGCGACTCAGCTTTTCTCAGCCCTATCAGACTGTAGAAGGACGGAGGGATTTCCGCACGCCATTAGACTCAGGTGCCTTCAATCCTTTTGCATCATCCCTGCGCGGACCAGTACCACTGCACCGACAAGAATCCCTTGACGAGGACGGCATATTCCGCGAATCAGTGCTTGACTGCATGTTCAAAGCAATTGGATTGACAAACTTACAAAACAATATGATGAAAGCCAACTCGGTTGAGCAGTCTCCACGAATGGTGTCGTTCGATGCCAAGAAACAAAAGGCAATATTTACCAACGTTTTTGGCTTCATAGATCCTTATGAGGCATCCGGTGATGGTGATTCGGAATCTCTTACTTCAGCATCATTATCTGCCGTTAGCGTTAGCGGTAATTACAATATTCTGGAGGAAATTGTGAATGATGTCGAAATTGTCTTTTTTCCAAAAGGTGCAGTTCTCGTGGAGCAAGGTGAGAGGAATCCTGGTCTGTATTATGTCATCGATGGATTTCTCGATGTTAGCATCCCAGCTGACGAAGATCACTCTGAGTTCAATGTGATGGGTACGTTCCCTGGAACTCCTAGGATGGCAGAGTCTGATCTCTTTGCTGGCCCGCCATTAAAGCGAACCGTTACCGGTTCCTCACGGGCAGGGCCTGTTGGGCGTGGCAGTGAGGCTGGAAAGAAAAAGAAATCAAGAAAGAGTCTATTCTTGACGAAGCCAGGAGGTCTTGCTGGATACTTGGGAACTGTATCTTCTTACAGATCATTCATTGATGTTACAGCAAAGACAGATGTGTACGTTGGGTTTCTTCCACGAGCTTCGATTGAGAGAATTGTGGATCGATATCCAGTCGTTCTCCTTACCATGGCCAAACGATTAACAACCCTTCTACCTCGCCTAATATTGCATATCGATTTTGCATTAGAATGGGTTCAGGTCAATGCGGGGCAAGTTATATATAATCAAGGAGAAGAAAGCGATGCCATCTATATCGTTCTCAATGGCCGCCTAAGAGCGATCCAAGAAGGGGAAAATGACGGGATGAAAGTGATAGGCGAATATGGTCAAGGTGATAGTGTTGGAGAACTTGAAGTTCTTACGGAATCGGCCCGACCCGGATCTTTACACGCCATTCGAGACACCGAGCTTGCAAAGTTCCCGAAGACTCTATTCAATAGCTTAGCACTCGAGCATCCTGGAATCACTATTAAAATCTCAAAGATTATCGCGACACGCATGCGGGCGTTGGTCGATGATCCACTTCACGAACATGCGAAAGAACGGACCGCAAAGGCTCTGCGCAGCAATGTATCGTCTACCGTGAACCTTCGCACAGTGGCAATTCTCCCGGTGACAGCCGGGATACCCGTTGTTGAATTTGCCGGTCGACTTATGAATGCTCTAAATCAGATCGGCACACCTAATGGCGTCGTCTCATTAAATCAAGCTGCTATCCTGAATCATCTTGGCAGACATGCTTTCAATCGAATGGGGAAACTCAAGTTGTCGCAATACCTAGCGGATCTAGAAGAGAAGTACGGCCTTGTGCTTTATGTCGCGGACACGAATGTGAAGTCCCCATGGACCCAGACGTGTATTAGCCAAGCTGACTGTATTCTTCTGGTTGGCCTCGCAGAAGGTTCTCCGAGTATTGGTGAATATGAGAGATTTTTACTCACGACCAAAACTACAGCGCGGAAAGAGCTAGTGCTTCTGCATTCAGAGAGATACTGCCCGTCTGGCCTCACCCGCAAATGGCTTCGAAATCGTATGTGGGTCAATGGCGGTCATCATCACATCCAAATGTCTTTTAGGACTACTCCAGAACCCGTCCACCCGGCCGGCCGGCGCTTTGGAAATGCGTTGAAACAACGTGTACAAGTTCTCCAAGCCGAAATTCAAAAATACACATCGCGGAAAGTTCGACAAACACCACTCTACTCCGCAGAAACACCCTTCAAAGGCGACTTCCACCGATTGGCCCGTCGGCTATGCAGCAAATCAGTCGGCCTTGTCCTTGGGGGTGGAGGTGCAAGAGGAATCTCTCAAATTGGTATCATTCGAGCATTGGAGGAAGCTGGCATACCTATTGACATCGTTGGCGGCACTTCCATAGGTGCTTTTATTGGAGCCCTGTACGCATGGGATGCAGATGTCGTGCCAATGTACGGCAGAGCTAAGAAATTTGCTGGTCGGATGGGTAGCATGTGGAGGTTTGCTCTCGACCTCACATATCCCTCGTAAGTACTCTTCCCTCATGCTACTTTACCTCGCCAACTTAATAGTGTGTCATATACCACCGGCCACGAATTCAACCGCGGAATATTTAAGACTTTCGGAAACTCGCAAATTGAGGATTTTTGGCTTGAATTCTACTGTAACACCACCAATATAAGCAGGAGCCAGTCTGAAATTCACACGAGTGGATATGTCTGGCGCTATGTGCGAGCCTCAATGTCACTTGCTGGTCTCCTTCCCCCACTATGCGATAACGGCAGCTTATTAGTCGACGGTGGTTATATCGACAACCTCACGGTCGCTCACATGAAGTCTCTTGGTGCGGACGTCATATTTGCTGTCGATGTCGGCAGCCTCGATGACACAACACCCCAATCTTTCGGCGACTCTCTCTCCGGCTTCTGGGCCCTCCTAAACCGATGGAACCCCTTCTCCTCCTACCCTAACCCTCCCACGCTAGCAGAAATTCAGGCTCGTCTTGCATATGTTTCGAGCGTTGATGCGCTTGAACGCGCCAAAACCACGCCTGGTTGTAGATACATGCGACCGCCAATCGATCCCTACGGTACGCTAGATTTTGCAAAATTCGATGAGATCTATCAGGTTGGATATAAGTACGCCAAGGATTATTTGGCCCAGCTGAGGGATCAGGGTGTCTTGCCTGTCATGGAAGAGACAGAGAAAGAGAGGAATTTGAGAAGAACGATGGCGCCTAGGAGAGCGAGTATTTGATGGCGAACCCTTGATGACGAAACGAACATGACTGCATCATTGGCGTTACCGGTATCATGGTAATCGTTGTATCTATTGTAACGCATTCCACCAGCTTGGATATGGCTGGCATAAAAATAAATTAATTCTTCACTTATTCATGAAGGTTTGGCTTAGTTGTTTGCGAGCATTCATTGTGGGGAAAAGTTTAATGGCTAATTGGAGAAGGGGCTTTGTGGAGAGGATAAATGCAGCTGGCGCTGTTCTGAATGCGACACAAGACACGGTTGGTTGGTTAAAGAACTTGTGAACAGTGATGAGAGGGATAGGTGTGTTGAACACGATGTGGACATTGAGCATTTTCATTTCAATAAGTACTCAAGCATATTATCATTATTTTATTATTTCTTCTTGATTAACGTCTGATGCGGTCCCAATTAAGGTCCATGCAGACTAATACCGCTAAGTTAGATACAAAAAGCCTCCAGGGAGACGTGGGAGGTAATACAGTATGTACCCCTCCAGATAGGATCTATACTACGTCAACGGGAGGAAAAATACCATTAGGTCGCTCCCTAGTTAGGGGCTCGGCTGAACCTTAGCGCCATGTATATAGACGTGTCCTTTCCTCGACCTTCTTCCAGTCCTCGTCTTAGAATTCTAGTTCACTAATAGATATTATTCTATTAACTAAGCCTTTATACTTAAAAGTAGTGGTATCTTATTCTCTAAATAGATAAGATATAGGTAATAGGTAGTTAATATAGAAAGTAATATATTACTTATTATCTTAGAGAGGAGCTTAGTCTAATATATGTTTTTAACCGAGTTTAACGCCTAACCGGCTAGATGTTTTAGGCCTGTTTTAGCGGAATAGAAAAAGAGCTTTATTTATTTTGGGAGAAGGAATAGGGAAATATTAATTCGGAAACGTACTATTAAAGAATTGTCCTTTCCGTTTACGGCTAACTATAGATAAGGCCTTACCTAAAATTTATATAAGATAACATATGCTAAGATATCTATTACTAACCCACTTAAGCGCGGAATTATCCTAATATTCTGGCCTACGTTTGGCCCTAATCTTAATCTAATTAAGAAGATCTGGAACTAGATAAAGGATTAGATTAAGCGTAAGTACAGAGAGCGGATATAGATTTACCTACGGCTTCGTAAGGCTATAAAGGCTATATAGGACGCTATTACTATAGAGCAGCTTAACGAGCTAATCAATTTAATGTATTAACACTGTCTACAGTGCCAAGACATTAGTTTCCCAACACGCGAATTCTCACCAAAATCGACTACAACTTTGAACAATCGCACAACGCCGAAGCAATTAAATACAGCCAAATCAGTATGTGGATTATTTAATTATAGTTAATACTTTATCTGCTAGCTATCTGCTTTTCTTACTACCTTAGCCTTCGCTTTATACTATCGATTAAGCGCTATATAAGGTCTTATTAAGGGCCATCCACGCCATTTTACATGCCTTAATTAAACGCTCCAGATCCTCCATACTATATTCTATCTGTTTAAGCTCTAGATAGAGCTTAAGGATCTTCCTTTTTAGTGCCAGCTAAAGGTATTTAATTGGGTTTAAATTAGGTAAGTAGGGAGGGAAATCAAGTGTCTAAACACTGTGCCTGTGACGGGCTCGTACAAATGCTTCTGAACCGAAGCTTGTAGATTGCTACCATACAAGAATACTAAGCTGAGAAGAAGAAGAGGAAAGGAAGCTCTAGGGGGTAATATATACACGGTACGGGCGAACTCCGGAGATTACGCCAAGCCAGCTGCAGGGGCGGTGCCCCAGCACCGTCACAGTGCCTTTCTAACCACTCACTTACGAGTTTTAATGTATGGATTGGGGCGGTATCTATCTAGTATCTATCTAGAGGCTTATAGATTGGTATAAGGCCGTTTTTTAAGGCCTAGATGTAGCTTCGGGCGCTATAGCCTTCTTTTACTGCCGAAGAATTCCTTTCTATGGCGATTAACTCTAAGCGACCGTTATACCGAAAATAAGCGTAGACCATCTATATAAGATCCTTTCCGTTAAACACCTCTTTAATAAATTTATAATACTACTTTTATAGAGACGTTCGGAAGACCTAAATAGGCTTTTTTCTAGAGCTACGTTTATAGGAACATTTATTAGAAAACTTAACTTTTTTCTAAGGAAATCTCTTATACTTCCGAGCCCAATAAAGCCTTAATCAAGCTACTACTAGTGTTAGCTTTAGTCTCTTTTTAGCGCGCTAGTTTGTAATATAGTATTTTTTAAGGAGATAATATAAAGTTTTGTGGGTAATGGCAACTGTAAGCTTTGCAGTGTGAAGAATTGCATGAACGACTTGATTCTGAATCTGTGGAAATCAGGTAGAATATATACATAAAAGGTGTAGACAATAACGGGGTAATTGACTGAGTAAGTGATCGAGTCGGTGAGCGAGTCGTTGACCGAGTCGTTGAACGAGTCGTTGACCGAGTGAGTCAGTGGGGTCTTTTGACGGTGTACTGGTAGTCGGTTACAGTAACTCTTATAATACACCACCCTGGCGCATCCGGTTGAAAGCGCGTGTTAATCACGCTGATCAAAATGCGTAGATTTATACCTAAAAAAAAGGTAAAAATACGTTGAAATGGCCGTGCGTATTACTTTAAAAGGCATAAACTCTGCTGTTTGATCACCAAGGTCAACGCGCGCTTTCAACCGGATGCGCCAGGGTGGTGTATATCCCTTGCAATGTCAAAATGGGTCCTCAGGTTATCGATAAGAACTAACCAATTATATTAGCTGAATTCGGTACCCGTGCTCAGAAATATGGTGGTCCTAATTGGATAGGTTCGAAATTGGGCAACGATAGGGCTTAGGAGGAGCTGTTTTCGCAGTCTTATTTGGGGGGACGTCGCATTGAGTCTTCTGAACAAGGTCTATATCAATTCTAGCACGATTAGAAGGCATGGTGGTGGTGTAATTGATGGTTGAATTCTACATAGATACACGCGTTGATTTGAAAACGGTGTTCCCGCACGGACCACCTACTCTGAGGACCTTGACGTTGCAAGGGATAGCACTGAAGAGCTATATAGTCGATTTAAGAATTCCTATATATAATTTGAATAAGCAGACGCTTCTAGTATTAAGTAAGCTTTTTAGGCTGTCTAGATCTTGGTAGAGATTTAAGCGTATAGTGGCTTTTCTATTAATTGATTATATCATAAATAGTTAACCGATTTACGTGATAATCTGCGGCGATTTCAAGCTTTGATACTCCAGCCTCCGATACAGCAATAATTTTATCTCTTGCGACTTCCGAAAGCTCAGCTCTAGGCCTTCTGTTTCCACTAATTTGGGTGCTAAACAAGCGTTGCATTGTGGCGCAGTAAGGTCGCGATCTTTGTGTTGGAATTTTGACGATCGCGATTTTGTGTTCGTGTCGGGAAACTAATGTCTTGGCACTGTAGACGTAATCGCTACCGAAGGAGGCTATATAAAGTCGTAGTAGGTTAGGTAATCTAAACACTATTAATAAATAACATGGCGCTTTAGCGTATTTAGCGGCTTGGCCAAAAACTTACCTAGGTACCCTTGACACCACAGTAGTTGTGTAGCCATACTGGTTAAACGAGCAAATCAATGCTGCCGACCACCGGGCCCCGACCTCGGACGTTGGACGTTGGACGTTGGACCTTGCATGCTGGTGTTTGTCGGATGGCCTGTGCGCTAGCTATCGAAGCCTTAATATGTACCCTACTGCAGTGCTGTACTTGCCAAAGCCGTTTTTTTCCGACATGGGCCAAAATGAGCACCAAGACCGGCTGGAGCGGTGTGCTGGCTGTCATATCACTCATACCACTTCTTCTGCCTGTCCCGACCCCTCTCGGGCTGTGTTTGAATTATTCCTCAAATAACGAAGAAAAAGAGTGTTGCTCCCCAGGCGACATCACTGATTCGCGTCGCACAACCATAATTTTACCAGTGGTAACCGACCTCAGGAAAAGACACCAGAGAAATTCCAAAATCCTCTCACTAATTCACAGCTCTGAAGAACATACAAGCCTGCCCGCGCGGGCACTCGACGTGCCAATTGGCTAACCAGAACCATTAGGATGCAAGCATCATGGTTCAGGGCGAGCTCCTCAGCAAATCGCCTGGTCTTGCACTCTCGGACTGCTCCAGTTCGATCAGCGTGTCAATTTCGACTCAATGGTAGTAGCAGACCCTCTCTAGGACTCAGGACTCTAAGCTTCTCCTCGAGACGAACACTTCTTTCTAGCCCCACTACCGACCCTTCTGAGATTCAGGCCCATTCCGATGGCACCATCAACCCTTTCGAAGCGCTAGATACCTTCGCCCGTCGCCACATTGGTCCTTGTCCTTCATCTGCTGAACAAATGCTCAAAGCTCTCGACCCTCCTTGCAAATCTCTCGACGACTTTGTGAAGCAAGTTATACCGTCCAACGTATTGTCTTCCCGCGATATTCAGATGTCATGGGCAGATGTGCCGAAGAACTCCAAGTCATCACTACAGCGAGATATGTTGATACAGGACCATCCTCTTTCAGAAACCCATTTACTTACGCGCCTTCGAAGAATCGCGAAGAAAAACAAAGTTGCTAGAAGCTTCATTGGGTGTGGATATGCTGGTACGAAAGTGCCAGAGGTTATCAAGAGGAATATCTTTGAAGGCCCTGGATGGTACACCAGCTATACACCATATCAACCGGAGATTAGCCAAGGAAGGCTGGAGTCCCTGCTCAACTTCCAGACCATGGTGACGGATCTCACAGCGCTTCCGATTGCTAATGGATCCGTTTTAGACGAGTCCACTGCCGCAGCCGAGGCCATGACACTCTCGCTCAGCGCCCTGCCACTATCAAGACAGAAAAGGCCAAACAAAACATTCCTTGTGTCTAATCGATGCCACCCCCAGACAATTGCGGTTCTCGGTTCTCGAGCGGACGGTTTTGGGATCAAGATAGAAGTAGGCGATGTCTTGAAGGACAGCAGCAAAAGGGTAGAAGAGCTTGGAGAAGACCTGGTTGGAGTGCTTGTTCAATACCCAGATACCGACGGAGGGGTGGATGATTTTAAGGGGCTATCAGAAAAGGTGCACAAGCACGGAGCAACATTCAGTGTAGCGACCGATCTCCTGGCTTTGACTGTTCTAAAACCCCCTGGTGAATTCGGCGCGGATGTAGCCTTTGGAAATGCTCAAAGGTTCGGAGTGCCTTTAGGGTATGGTGGACCACACGCGGCTTTCTTTGCGTGTAGCGAAAAGTACAAGCGTAAGATCCCTGGACGCCTCATAGGTTTGTCAAAAGATAGGCTAGGTGATCCTGCAGCGAGACTTGCATTACAGACAAGAGAGCAACATATCCGCAGAGAAAAGGCAACAAGTAATATTTGCACTGCTCAAGCCTTGCTGGCTAACATGAGCGCATTCTATGCCATTTACCATGGACCGGGAGGTTTGAAGGCTATTGCCGAAAATGTCATCGCCACGGCAAGGACAATTCAAAATGGAATCTCCCAATTTGGATTTCAGACCGGGAAAAGGGGGAAATTGGACAACTCTCCTGTTCTATTTGACACAGTCGTCGTTGAGACTGGTCCGAAAACGGATGAGATAATTGAGGATGCAGCTAAGAATGGCATGAACCTGAGGAAGATTGACGATGACCACACTGGCATCACTACTGATGAGACGGTAGAGGTGGCGGACGCAAGGAAAATCATTGCACTCTTTAGGCGATTCAGTAAAAATTCGGATGCCACGTACGATTCCAAAAATTCCACGGATCCCTATCATCATCCATTTCACAATTTGCCTCGATTGGATCTTCCCTCTGAATTCAAGCGAACCTCGCCTTATTTGTCCCACCCTGTTTTTAACTCTCACCACTCGGAAACACAACTCCTCCGATATATTCATCATCTGCAGTCAAAGGATCTCTCTCTCACACATTCCATGATACCTCTTGGTTCTTGTACCATGAAATTGAATGCAACAACGGAGATGGTGGCAGCGTCGTGGCCTGAGTTCTCATCCATTCATCCATTCGCACCTTTGGACCAAACGAAGGGATATGCTATCCTAATCGCGGAATTGCAGAAGGACCTGGCAGAAATTACAGGGTTTCATTCGGTGTCGCTACAGCCTAACTCCGGTGCGCAGGGTGAATTCGCCGGGCTACGGGTGATTCGTAAATACCAGGAGGAGCGACCAGGAAAGAAACGAGACATCTGCCTGATTCCGGTGTCTGCACACGGCACCAATCCCGCTAGTGCGGCCATGGCGGGAATGCGGGTTGTCCCGATCAAATGTGACCATGTGACTGGCAATCTTGACTTGGAAGATCTAAAGACCAAGTGCGAAAAGCACAGCGAGGAATTAGGAGCAATCATGATCACATATCCAAGCACATTTGGTGTCTTTGAGCCAAAGATTAAGGAAGTATGCGAGCTTGTACATCAGCATGGCGGTCAAGTTTACATGGATGGAGCCAATATGAATGCTCAGATTGGACTTTGCTCACCTGGGGAAATTGGGGCCGATGTCTGCCATCTTAACCTTCACAAAACCTTCTGCATTCCCCACGGCGGAGGTGGGCCTGGTGTTGGGCCTATTGGTGTGAAGGAACACCTTGCCCCGTTTCTGCCCGGCCACCCGCTCATCGCCACAGGAGGAAAGAAGGCAATTGCACCGGTAAGTGGTGCACCGTGGGGTAGCGCAGGGATTTTACCTATCAGCTGGGCCTACATCAAGATGATGGGTGGCGTTGGGTTAACACACGCGACGAAGATTACGCTCCTGAACGCGAACTACATCCTTTCACGCTTGAAACCGCTCTATCCTATCCTATATACAAACCAAAACGGGCGATGCGCCCACGAATTTATCTTGGACGTCCGCAAGTTCAAGGAATCAGCTGGCATCGAGGCCATAGATGTGGCAAAACGTCTTCAAGATTATGGGTTTCATGCGCCAACCATGTCTTGGCCAGTGGCTAATACGCTCATGATTGAACCGACTGAATCTGAAAGTAAGGAAGAGCTAGACCGGTTTTGCGACGCTCTAATCTCGATCCGCAAAGAGATTGAGGCGGTGGAGAAGGGAGAGCAGCCAAAGGAGGGTAACATCCTAAAGATGGCGCCACATTCGCAGAAGGACTTGATTGTAGGAGAGTGGAATCGACCGTATAGCAGGGAAAAAGCAGCATATCCATTGCCTTGGTTGAAGGAAAAGAAGTTCTGGCCGTCGGTGACAAGGTTGGATGACGGTAAGCGGTTCCCTTTCTGTTTCTTGATAAAGCCTCTGACAGTGTTTCACAGCACACGGCGATACAAATCTCTTCTGCACCTGTGCTCCGGTGGAAGGATCCGAGGATATCACTTGTGCTGCAGCACCTTCACCAACATAATGGCATGGATGATAGGCAATGATCTGGCAATGATCTAGTAATGTGCGCGATTGAGTTGGACACGGGCATTTTCATGGATAGGATTGCGGAAGGCGTTACGCCTGTGGGGAGATTCGGCGTCTGGGATAATTCAACAGCCAGCGTTGGAACGGGGAGTTGGGTAAACTTAACTTGGGAGCTTTAACAGCCCCGATGCTTCGGTCTTTATTGTAATTCGAACGTTACCGGAATGAATTCAGCCAGGGTCCCCTGCTGATGAAATAAACAATGCACCAGTGACAAATAGGGCCGTATCGTCGTATTGTTCCCGAAGTGAGTGGTATGAGAGTTGAGAAAGTTTTAGCTCCAGCTCTGCCCGAAGCTTTTCCAAAAGCGTAGCAATTATGTGATTGGACTACTAAAGTTATGGTCATGGAAGGGGGGCCTTGAGGGTGCCTTGGTGTCCGGCTCAGCGGAGAGTTCGGAGCAAAAGGTAGGATAGGGAAAAGTTATGAGGCGGAATATGCACGAGGCACCATCACTGGCGCCCTACCGAACAAATTGCGGGGTTGCCTTGTTTTTCCTTGCCGTCTTACCCCGGACTTGCCGTCTGCGCCATCTGCATCGTCTGCCATCAACACCACTAACGGACATACGCTCAGTCAGTCGCACATTGCTGGTCATCACAGCGGGGATCTGCAGGGACGAAGCCGGGCATGGCAGGCCAAAGCGGGATTTGCGGGATTTGCGAGCATTGTGGACCTGGTTGGCAGGGCCAACGGGGTCGACGATAGAAACAAGGATATCCCCTCGGATAACGGGTTTAATCATGGGTTTAGTTGAATGACGCTCATCGTCATTTTTCTTCAACTTCTGAAGCTTATTAACTAGCTTTGTCCCACTCTCTCCTCATCGCTGCTTGCGCCTTCTCGATTTTTTTTTTTGGTTGCTGCTTTCAATTGCTTCAGCTGGCTCAGTTGCAAAGCGTACATCTGATTGAGGCGCGCCAAGTTCAATTGGAGAGTAGCAAAGGTATACAGCTGGTGGAGGCCAGGACTGACTTGTTGAGTTTCTCGGACTCTGGCAATCCTCCGACAGGCTAGTACGACTGCAATACTTTAGAAGACCACCGTCGTAGGCTAGCCAACCCACACTTTCAGCGGATGTTCATTTAAACTTGATTATATCCCCGGCCCAGGTAAATCCTGTCAATATGTACTTCATCTGCCTCCAGCGGCGATACCACCCATCCTTGCATCTCCTTCACCATCTCCTTCCCTTCATTCACTGCATATCCGCCCATTTGTTTTCTTCATGAATTCATTCGCGCCGAAAACAGGGTCAGGACTCCAGTTGACACTTCTCCAATAGCCACTCTCCCACTACACCTTCCTGAGAAAAGGCGAGCCCTCATAATGCTTCAATTGGCCTTCTTCTCAGTCGTCATAGCCCTCTGGGGTGGTCTGAATACCGTAGTCGCGACAACCTACGATACGCGTTTCGATGGCGTTACTTGGGACAATGAGAATTGGCGGCTTAAGACAACAAATCTGGAACAAGGCCATTACCAGTCGCGCATTTCGCTAGCCAATGGCTATTTGGGTATCAATCTCGCAGCCGCGGGGCCATTTTTTGAGGTCGACGAACCCGTCGACGGTGACAACATCAATGGCTGGCCACTTTTTGATCGCCGCCAAACTTTCGCGACTATTGCCGGTTTCTATGACTCTCAGCCTAGAACGAATGGGACGAATTACCCATGGTTGTACCAATACGGCGGGGAGAGTGTCATAAGCGGTGTGCCGCACTGGGCTGGATTGGCGGTAGAAGCTAATGGTCAGATACTGAATGCTTCAGTTGATCCTGACACCATCTCCGGATTCTCATCTACACTCGACGTTGGAGCAGGGTTGATGACTTGGAGCTATACATGGACTCCTTCAGGCGCAGATGCCATACTTGTCGAGTATACTATGTTCGTCCACAAACTCTACGTCAATCAGGCAGCGGTCCAACTCAAGCTCACAGCTTCCCGCGACATGAAAGTGACTGTAGTTGATGTGCTTGACGGGGACTGCGCTGTGCGGACGGATTTTGTGGATAAGAAATTTGAGGCCGACAACCCAACTATCTGGTCCGCTGTCAGACCGAATGGAATTAGCAATGTCACTGCATATGTCTACTCGACTTTAAGTGGCAACGAATGTGTTGATGTGTCAAAGCGAGTTCAGGTTACCGAGGGAATATTTGGCGGCAATGTGTCCTCGATTGCGCAATCCATCGATATTAGTCTCGTGGCCAACAAAACTGCCATCGTCGAGAAATACATTGGTGGCGCATCAACGGACACTTTTGAGGATCCGCAGTCGATTGCCCAGAACGCCTCCCTCTCGGGAGCCAAGACCGGATTCGTTAATATGCTTCACTCGCATACGGAGGAGTGGAACAGCATACTGACCGACGATTCTGTTGATGACTATTCCCTTGCTGATGGTAGTCTGCCAGACGATGGAAATATCCAGGAGTTGCAAATCACGGCCGTGACCAACCCTTTTCACGTCCTTCAAAATACCGTCGGGATGAACGCGATCCTTACGGCAGGCAACAACGCTATGCTGGATGTTAATAGCATCAGCGTTTGCGGTCTTGGGTCGGAGTGTTATGCAGGGCTGATTTTCTGGGATGCAGAGGTGTGGGTGGCCCCTGGATTCGTCGTATCCCATCCAGAATCCATCAAGCAGGTTGCCAATTACCGCGTTCAAAAATATCCTCAGGCGAAAGAGAACATCAATATGGCATTCAGTTCGTCCCAAAATGAGACAGGCAAGTTCACAGCTGGTGGGGCTGTCTTCCCGTGGACCAGCGGGCGCTTCGGAAATTGTACAGGGACTGGGCCTTGCTTCGACTACGAGTACCACATCAATGGAGATATTGGACTTGAGTTGTACAATTATTACGCTGCTACTGGAGATTCTGAGTACTTCAAGGATCAGCTACTTCCTATATACAACTCCATTGCATACTTCTACTCGGAGCTGTTGACTTTCAACGAGTCCAGCGGCTTTTACGTCCTGACCAATGCGACAGATCCGGATGAGTACGCGAACAATGTCGATAATCCCGGCTTCACGACCGCTCTTATACAGAAACACTTGAACCAGACGAATGTATTCAACAGCTGGTTCGGCCTTCCCGTGAACGATACTTGGACCAAGCAAGTTCAAAAAATTGAGCTTCCAGTCGACCCAGAGGCGAACCTTATCCTGGAGTATCAGACAATGAACGGATCCATTTCAGTCAAACAGGCCGACGTTGTCTTGTTGGATGACGTCTTAGACTACGATAGTCCGTACTCAAATTCAGATCTAGATTACTACGCCGCAAAGCAGTCTCTCAATGGTCCTGGAATGACCTATGGAGTTTTCAGCATCGTAGCCAACGAAATCTCACCCTCTGGCTGTTCGTCCTACACCTACGACCTATACGGCTCTCAGCCGTACACTCGGGCTCCATGGTTCCAATTCTCCGAGCAACTCATCGACAACTACGAAGCCAACGGTGGTACGCACCCAGCCTACCCCTTCCTCACAGGAATGGGCGGTGCCAACCGCGTCGCCATCTACGGCTACCTGGGGCTTCGTCTCTTCATCGACCGCCTCGACATTGACCCCAGCCTGCCGCCTCAAATCCCAGCACTCAGCTACCGTACCTTCTACTGGCAAGGCCACGCCATCAACGCCACCTCCAACCAGACCCACACCACCATCACGCGGCTCCCGCGCGCCCTCTCTAGCGCCAACAGCACCTACGCCACCTCGCCCATTCCCGTCTCCCTCGGCCACCGCGACGCGCACTACGCCCTCGCGCCCAACGCCACCATTGTCGTCCCGAACCGCCAAATCGGTCAAAACGCCACCGTCCCCGGCAACGTGCTGCAATGCGCGCCGGCGCTCTCCAGCACCGCCTTCCAACCGGGCCAGTTCCCACTCGCCGCCATCGACGGCGCCGTCAGCACGAAGTGGCAGCCGTCCTTCGCCAACACGACGTCCGTCCTGACCGTCGACCTGGGCCACGCCTTCCACCCGATCCGCAGCATCCGCTTCGACTGGGCCGCCAACCCGCCCGCCTTCTACAACGTCGTGTTCAGCAACGTGACGCTCCCGCCGTTTACCGCGGCGGCGGACCAGCGCCTCATCGTCAACGTGACGGCGAGCAACGACGTCGGCATCAGCGCGCCCTACGACCCCGGCGCTGCGGCCGTCATCGCGCCCTATGTCGGGAATTCGACCACCGTGACGCTCAAGCAGGTCGTGTGGAGCGGGCGGTATGCGCACTTGCTCATTCGGGGCAATCTGGGCGATCCGAGGCCGAACGCGACGGGTGCGACGGTCGCGGAGTGGGATGTTATTTCGGATCGCGGGAGTAAGATCAAGATGTATAGGCCTAGGAGGGAGGCGAGGGCGGATGGGTGGTGGGGGAGTAAAGCAGTGTGGTAGGGTTCTTGGGAGGAGGGGAATGGGGGAATGGGGAAGGAGGTGATTGGGACATGGGGTAAATTCCTTGTAGATATATGTATATAAGAAAATGTGGATTTAGGTCACCACACGACCTCTCTTCCTTTCTCCACAACTTCACGACCTTCTCCACGAGCCCGCTTTCATTCTCTTGCTTTCGGCGTCCTTTCAATCCCTTTCTCTCTCAAGGTCGCGGCTCATCCGTCCCCCGCATACGCTGCTCCCATGGGCATATCAACCGGATTGTGAAACTCGCTGCTCAATTTCTCTTTCCCGTTGACACTATCGCTACCAACACGCGGGTTAAGTATGTTGAGAAGGCGATCGTCGTGCGGGTGCGCCGTCGAGTGCGATTGGTGCGGTGATAGTCCGGCAATTTGAGAAGGGCATAGCCTTTCACCGTTCGTAAGGCACATCTAAAGCACTGCCGTGCAGTACTGGGCCAAGATCGACAAAGTAATCGCTAATAGAAGCATCGTAGGATTTGCTGTTTGGGTCTATGTAGTACCGGCGATTAACGCTCCGCTGACTAGTACGTCAATGACTATTGTTCAGCTCACCATCTTATTTGAAGAGTGAAGTTCGTAAATTGGTGGGGTGGAGGCGATTATCGCGTCTGCAAGGCTATTATTGAGGGAACGCCTCCCTAAACGAGCCTCTCCCTGATTTATCCTCCTCAATCATTAAGTCGAACATTCTGCTGGTAGAAGCTTAAAAACAAGCAGAACGCTTTTAGAAGGAATGAGAGAGCTGCCCGCAGCATTTTTACAATCTCTCCCTCTCCAAATGAGCTTCAAGGCGGCTGTGGCAGTTACAGACCTAATTCTTATCCCAGGACGGGGGCCTATCACGTGATCTTCAAGATGCTTATATAATTACTGTGGCGCAATGACAGTAAGCACATCTTTTGCTAGTCTTCTTCAAATGTGCCAGAAATTCATGAATCCACATAATAAGAGGAAAAGGTGGAAAATTTAGACTTTAAAACTTTGAGAGATTATACTGCTCTTTATTAATTTTTGGGAATTGTCAGACATTGGTAGTGCGTGAGTGCGTGTGAGTAAAAATAGGTGTAGTTGGTGACCTGAATCGGATTTTCTTACCACCGTCTTACTACTGTCTTTGATGCCTATTACCTTATGACTCACCACCCTGCTTCTGACTCACCAACTGTTTCTGCTGCCTGTACCTACATCATGTATTTATAGTCTCATTTTCTTCATAGATCAATCTACACATGAGTTTGTTCAACAGAGTGCTCGTGGCGTCTGAATATATCATTTAGTAGAGAACGGTCTCTGTGGCGCTAAGGAAAGGAATTACACTTAGAAGTTCGAGAAGGAAAGCGGTCGGAGCATACGAAGGCTGTCTACGTCAGCTTATCCTTAACCCGCCGGTTCCGGCTCTCAGTTATCGATAAGAATCAGCCAACCAGAGGCTCTCGTTTGACCTGATTTATGGGGCCCGTGATAAGAACTGCAGCGACGTGAGCCCATGGCTCTGGCGGTGGCTGTTTCGATTTTTTAGTGCGAGGATCTTTCTACTTCACATAGTCAATGTCATTGGATGTGCGCGGCATTGTATGGCATTGAAATGGGCAGAAATCGCAGCTTATTTGGTCTATTTACATGCTCTGTTGATGCCTCGCGTACAGCTCCGCATGGTGTTCGTGCACGGTGCAGCTTGGCATTGCACCTCGACGGGTTAAGGGATAACGCCAATTCACCATCTTGGCTCCCTCTTGGAAATGCGACGAGATGTGATCAATTCTTTCCGTCCAGCTGCTCAAATCCGTCCGGCAGAAGCCACACCACAAGATCCCAGGCGCAAACTCAGACGAATCTACTTCACTCATCCAAGAAGGCGGAACATTGAATCCGCTCGAGCTGCTACTGTGCGTTTCCTGTTTTGATAGATGGGCTTGTTTGGCATGTTGACTTAAGTGATCCTTTCTTGAGAACACTCTGGTTGACAGCGGCCGATCCAGGCATGCTTGGATATTGTGTTCCTCTAGATGTTCGAGAGATGGGTAATGGGCTTGACAGAAGACGCATTTGTTTTGTATGACGGCTTCGTTATTTGGCATGCAGGTCCACTGGATGGCTACAACATGCGTGGCCTCATGCCTCTTCCACTCGTAGCGGCCTTTCAGCTGCTTCACGCAAAAAGTACAGTAGTAAGAGTTGGTGTCCTCCGCTGTAGATTGGATCTCCAGCAACGAAGAGGAAGGCGCGAATCTTTTCTTGCCTTTTCTCCCGACGGTGGGACAGTGAGAAGCGGAAAGATTCAATGCGTTTGAGAAAGTCAATGTCGAAGATTCTTCGTTTACTGCGGGATTGCTACCGTACTGTCCGCTTGCCCAGAAGGGAAATAATGGAGGCCCTTCCGAGGGTAATGATCCGGAATTCTCAGTAGGCTTCGGAGTGTCTTTATCACAACGGAACTTTCTAAACACTCCAGGGGGGCTAGATGATAAATCTGCTGCTGATGGATTGTCGAAATGAGTAATGCTATAGCTGCTAGACTGGTTGATCGCTGGGTAAGTAGTTAGCATTTCCCTCGAGGATTTATCCAAATGCAACGAACCTCTTCTTATGTTCCGGGCCCGTTGGTTAGCAAAATAAGTTCTGATTTGCCGCAAAGTCAAGCCAGTGCTACTCATGAAAGATGATTCTTCCTCGCAGGTTGGATATGGAAAGTTCCGATGCGCGTTGAGCCATTCCTTGAGCAGTTCTCTGCCCACTCCTTCACCAGGAGCAGATTTAGCGTTTATGCCAGGACACGACGTTTTTATCATCGAGCTCAGTGGGTTGGGCTGGGTAAAATTCAAAGTTTCAGCCCTCTTCGTGTTCCCAGAGCTCTGGTGCGGTTTACCGTGGGGTCCCAAGGTATCCTTTTGCCCAAGTTTCGTGTTCCAGGTAAGTTGTTCATTGCCCTTAGTCGTTTCGATCGAATTTCCCTGCACCTGAAGGTCCGCAGGCAAGCTATACAGCCTCGATGGTGAAGTGGCGCCATAATCAATGCTTGATCCTGTATCTACAGCTTTAGAGCAAGAATTGGGGGTAATATCAAGCTCTAAGTCCTTTATCCGGACATAATCGGCACGGCCCTGTTTATCATGGAGTGGGATAATACAAGCCCCAGTAGAGGGCGCAATGGTAGTACTAAATACGGGGGAGGTAAGCCAATTGCCAGTAAGCAGAGAGCTGTTCGTCGGCTCAAGAGGGTTCTGAGGGCCTGCAAAGGGACTTCGCTGATCTGGCACACTTTGAAGAGCGTTGTGGCCGTAGTCGCTTTCTGGGGCTCCTGCTGGGTTCCATGCTGACAACGACTCATCCTTCAGTTCCCCGAAAACTCCAAGCTCGTTAGGCTGTAGCTGAGTATCAACACTAGTAAATTCGTAAGTAAAATTTCCGAAGTAGATAGCTCAAAACCATACGCTTGATCGTCAACCCAGTCGCGCCAGTGTCCAGAACACTGAGAGGTAAAGCTGATATCGCTAATGTGATGAGGCTGCCAAGACATTGCTTAGCATGTTAAGGTCACGTGCTCCCAAGCTGCTATGAAGTTACTTCAACAACCCGCTCGTACGAAAAGGTTAGAAAAGGCCAGCCTGGAAAGCGAGCAAAGGACATGCTAATAAAACATAATCCGAAGGACAGGGACTCGAAATTGACATTCAAGGCGGATACGCAGGTCTCACTTGCTGTTCGAATTCTTTGCCACATTCTATGGCTGGTCGGTCTCAGAATTATCGTTTCTTCGTATACTCGGCCTCGCTACAATCCGTGTTTTGAGACGTTTTGCTCATGTCTGCTAGCACTTCTCTACAGCTATCCAGATCTGCCCGCTAGCATTTTCCTACAACCACTAGAATCTATCTCTAAGGAATTTGCGCCAGCTACTTGCCCACATAGTTCGAATCTTTGCCCGAATCTTTGCCCGAATTTATCTTCGGAGAGGATTGTGATGCCAGCTGCTTGTCTACCAGCTGAATCTGGCGCCACAGCTTTCACAAATCTGACTCGTGCCCCCGTGCCATGGTTGTCATTCACCATGGTGTAAACCAGGATGCCAAAGGGAGATCTCTGAGAGAAGGGCAATGGAATGGCATGGGCAGGGTGCGATGGTAAATGCTTGACCGATTGGGTGAGAGGGTTGGGTGTAGTCATGTTAGATATACTCTGCATCAGCTGGAAGTGTTGAGGAAAACAGGCAGGCCTCATCCAAGTTTCATCCAAGGCAGACTCACAGCAGGCCTCGGACGCTGCAGATTGCTGAACTAATTGAGTTATTACTGGAGGATCCCCGCCAAGTCAGGAATTTCACTCTTGTGCATGTATCTTCCTGCATTGTGTGCTCTCGCGCGCCCTCGCGCGTTATGCATCCTCCCAGCGCCTACTGACTGCCGCCCGTCAACGCCTCCTGTTATTACAGCTAAGCTGTGTGCACCCCAGCCTCCGTGCACCTTAGCCTCCGTAGACTACTGCCAGCCTTTACCGGTGCCGTTCCTTATGAACCTAAAAGCAATATTAAGGTACACACTGGCTCCTTATACTTTTTTCAGTCCACCTTTAGGTTGCGGCCGCTTCCTCACAACTACGGGCAGTCTCGGGGCAGGCTCATCCCACAGACCCATTATGACTCAGCTTTTAGTAAGACGCGCACGGGCCACTATCGTCAACTTTTGGATAACAAAGCACTATCTACATGTGTAATACTCCAATATTTGACCGTCTATTTCAATAGGGTCCTTTCCCTTTTTATCACTACGCGTGCGCTTGGCCTTAGGGGACCTAATAGCAAGTGCGCTAGCTTTATAAGCCTTATGCTCGTCTATAGAAGCCCCCTGTCGCAATTGCTTTAATTTCAATGGAATGACAACCTCTTTTTTTAACGGAATAACAACCTCTTTTAGCTTAGGATTACTAGGACCCTCGTTAGTATCACTTAAGATTAATATAAAATTACCACAAGCTAATTAAGTATAGGTCCTTCAAGCTCTAGTACGCGCCGCTCTGCCGGATTGATAGAGTGGGAGAGATAGCGGCTCTTAAGGTACCGAATAGGTTACGATAGGCTCCTCCTTACTAATATTTTGGTACTGATCGTCTAATATAGTACCTTGGAGTACCTCCGCGTTATTAAGCTATAAGTCGTTATCCTCCCCCGCTTCTAAAATAACCACCTCGTCCTCCAACCCCCCTAAAACTTCGTTATATAGCACTAACGGCTCGTTAAACGGTTGCTGCTCGTCCTTCTTATCCTCCTTAATACCCTTATCTACTTCGTCTGCCGGTTCTTCGTTTTGGATCAGAAAGTGGCTAAGCTCTATACTACTACTTGGTTGAGCAGGTATATGCTTTCGGGCCTCCTCCTGCCTTTCCTTTTGGAGCTCCTGTATAGCGACGTCAGTAGCGCGTTTAGCAATCTCAGCGCTTGTTTTGCCCCGCTGGTTAACCTTGCCATACTTCTTTTTAGGTGGTGGCTGCCAGCGAGCCTTTGGAGGAACCTCAAATGGAGCGCCCTTGGGTAGCGATTAAAGCTCTGCCTATCTACTTAAAATAGCCATTTGAGCTACCTCAAAGTCTTTAAATTTCTTAGTAAGCTCGCTTATTTCTTTAGCAGAAAGGTCCTTAATAATATTAAGGAGGTGGAGAACTAATAGCCAGATCCTGGTAAGAGCTTCCAGGTGCTCTAGCAGAGGGTTGCCTTGGAACGCCATATTCTTAATATATTGCGGTTGCCAATCTGGAGCAGCAATTAGCTTTATCGCGACATACTAGCGAGGATGGATTAAAGCTAGTAATATAGGAAGCCTCTGCATTAAGCACTGAATAAGCATGTGGCGGTAGGGGAGGCCATATTAGTAGGGGTCCTTGTAGTCACAGTTATCCTGCTTCTACTCCCGATTAGCCTACTCCTGCTTTTCCTTATCCGTCGAAGCTCTCGCGCCACGCATAGAGTTAAAGATTTGCTGAAGCGCGTAGTGTGTTACTACACTATTAATCTGCGCGAAGTGGTGCTAAAAGAGATCTAGGGTAATAATTTAGGGGATGGATATTTCGGATGTATATTCGGATTTAATTAATTCCTTACATAATATCGAAATCTACCTCTTTAGCTTAATTATAGTATCCTTAAGGCTTAATTAATAATTAGTAAAGCATTTTAATTCTCCATTAATACCCTTACCTTGTTAGCTTGCCACTGCACCTAAATTTAGAAGGTATCTGGTAAGGGAGTAAGCAGTTAAGGAAAAGTTAACATTAAAATAAGGTTTTTAAGCTGGAGAGCAGGATGCTTTTAAGTATCCTACTCCCTAGATTAAAATAAAACTTACCTAATATAGCAGGTAATTATCTAGCTCTCCTTTTTAACGTATATAGTCTAAAACCATACCTTATCGCACGGGTGTAGCTTATCTAGGACTACCTTTTAATTAGCTTTAAGCTCTGCTACCGTTTCAGATTTTAGGTAGGGCTAAAACAGTTCCTTTACTGCCTTCCTCTCTTCCACTAAGTAGCTATACGGCCTCTTAGCCTTTATTTAGATCCCCTTATCAATCTACTTCTTTATTGCCTTTATGGCGTGCCACTGGCAGTACTAGAGAATAACTGCAATTAACTGCCCTACCAATAAGGCGGCTGCAAGGCCCTTACCAAAATCGGTAATAATAACTTTAGGTAGCCGTTTCCAAAGCTTCTACTAAGCAGACTCTAGTAAAAAGGTCCAATCTAGCTAAGACTCGCTCTTAATAAACGACTATATTGCTAGAAAAGAGGACCCCGTATTAGTAACGCCAGTAATAATAGCCAATAAGAGCTTGGATTGATTGGTATTAAATATAGCGTCCATTTGGCAGCTAAAGTTGGTAATAAACCTTTACGCTAAATCTACCTGGATAGGAAGCCAGAACACAAGCTACTGTCACAGTACGTGTAGAGGGTCAACGAGGTAACTATGACTGTGTATCATTGACAAACGATGTCGTGTAAGGATCTATGTACAGGAGACGAGGCAGGTATATATACGTGTTGCTTAGGGGTCAGGTCCGTGCTTATGCATACGCGTAGCCATAACAACGCGTCAGGTTAGTGCTGTGACAGTACATCCCCCTTCCTAAGGCGAGCTCCTGTGAGCTAAGTGACGGCAGTAAAAACACAGAAGTAAAAAAAAACAGACATATATATCCTTGTCCTTCCAGTCCTTACGGTCCTCGTCCTTCCAGTCCTTAAAGGTCCTCGTCCTTACAGTCCTTAGACCCTTCTACCTATATCCCTACTACATTGCTCTCCGCTAGCACTCGTCTTAAGTGCTAGATACAATGTAAAGCTAAGGCGAAGGAGCGAAACTAATATAGAAAACGGAGGAGATAAAGAAAAAAAATGTAACCGCGGGGCGTATTGCGGATATTAACTCTCGAATGGCTCGGGGTTGCGGAGATCGAGGTTAAGGTATAGACTTAAAAGGCTCGGAGTACGGAGATTGAGGTTAAGGTATAGACTTAAAAGGCTCGGAGTACGGAGATTGAGGTTAAGGCGTAGATTCTTGTTATGGTAAACTTGAAGTAGTATCTATGCAAATTCGAAGACGGAGACGGAGACAGAGGCGGTGACGGAGATTAGTAACCTATAGTCTTACACTGTAATTAAGTACAAGGAATATAGCCCGTAGGGTGTCCTTCCTGCAGCCGGCTTAAGAACTTAGGACATAAAGCAGAAGCATAGCTAGAAATAGACTCGGAGACAGAGATAAAGACAGAGATCAATAACCATAGTCTTTAAGATAAGGAATATAGCCCGCAGGGGGAACACCTAGCGTCCTAGTCTACCCGCAGCCAGCAGCTCCTGTTCTTCCCATAGGCATAGAACGGCATGCTCCGCGACCAGTAGCCTATGGCCCGCTAGTGAGGCCTACAGCCAGCTTATGAAACTCAGAACATAAAGAGAGGATATCGGCTCGTTGGAGACAGGGAGACGGAGAGGATATTGGCTTGGGAACTCGAATGGATTTAACGTGCAGAGATTTTACTGGGTCGGCATTGTTGTAGAACGGGGGTAAGAATCCCGCCCAGGGTAGGGTCGTAGCTTTGGAAATATAGCTGTGGAACAGTGGAAATAAAGCCCTACCAGGGGCGTAGGAGATGACACAACATACTATCACAGTACGTGCAGAGGGTCAACGAGGTAACTGTGACTGTGTATTATTGATAAATGATATTGTGTGAGGATCTATGTACAGGAGACGAGGTAGGTATATATACGTGTTGCTTAGGGGTTAGGTCCGTGCTTATGCATACGCGTAGCCATAACAACGCGTTAGGTCAGTGCCGTGACAGCTACTAAAGGCTCTAGGCAATTAAACGACCTAACTTTAGATCAATTATATAGGTATATTAAGACCGGTACTTAAATCTATGCTGGTAGAGAAGTAGCTTAAGCGCGCCAAGCGCTTACGGCTGGCCCTTATTACTAGAAGGAAGATTGCTCAACGATCTAGCTAAATTGTAATATTTCTTCCTACTTATATATAACTCCCAGATAGAAAGTTAACGCTGCGCAGTCTTATATATCTCTCTTATTGCCCTAAGGCCGTAGGCTATAGCGGCTGCTTCTCTAGCTTTAGGTAAACAATCCTAGTAGGCAGTATAGGCAAGAGGATTTGCGGCGAATTTATATTTAGGCGCGTCCTTATCTAAAGGATCACCATGCTTAGCGTAGGTAACTGTTACTACCTATCCTTTTACGCTACCACTAGACAAAGGCAGCTTCTTCTAGGCTACACGTATACTCCAGCTACAACTCTTTTAGTGTACCTTAGTGGCTTCTCACTGCTAGTTGCTATTCTTACCGCGAAAGTTATCTAATTTGTGCTAGTTTTAAGAGTTATCGCCATAGTATTTATAGATAAATATTGCTACTGGTCTTTTAGCTAATAGATCATCTAAGCCAGTTACTTTAATAACTAGAAAGCCTTTGCAAAAAGAGTAGTTTTAATATTGTTCTTTTGCGGCGTCTGGATCCTTAAAGATCTTACCAGTATATGGCTTCTTAAGGTGGTGGGCGGGTATAGCGTTAATAACTTATTTTACTATTAGAACTAAACTTGTATCTAACTAGGGGCTCGGCTTCCACTTAGGACGTAGAATTTAGACTTCTAGTATCGGCAATCGCAGCTACAGTTTATCTATATACTCTATTTGTTATTCCGAAGCACTAGAAGCAGTATAGCGTTAACAATGGATAGGGGAAGAGGTTCCAGGTGGTAGTAGAGGAGGAAAAGTATTACGCGAATAAAGGTGCACTGCTTCGCAATAGACTACCTAACGCCTCTGTACTGTAATCCAAGACTTGCGGAGCCCTAATGGACCTTATATAACCTTATCTGATAGATAAGGAACAGATTGGCCAGCTATGGGGGTATTAGAAAGGAGGATTGGGTTACTCTAGCAATTACCAGGTGTTTAAGGCACACGGAAACTAGTTAAACTAGGTGGGGCAGAGGCAGCAGGAATAATGTGTGGACAGCTTAGCAGTACCCCAATATTAGGAAGATCAGAAAGAGAGTAATTAAGATTGTTGTTGGCCATATTAAATAGTAGAAAGTTAATATAAAGAAGAAACGTTATAATTTTGAAGTAAATATATGGTATATGCACCCGCCCAACTTTAGACCTTATCTTTCAGCCCCGCACTTATATATACTTTATAAGCTATTTAGCGCAGGTTCTTTATATAATAGATTATTTAATTGCAGCTTTAGATAAGAATTTAGACTACGTGGTTGTTATTCTATTACATCATTTTAGAAGTGGTGTACATATGCTTTTTAAAGCTTTTTTGATTTTGACGATAGTGGCCCGTGCGCGTCTTACTAAAAGCTGAGTTATGATGGGTCTGTGGGATGAGCCTGCCCCGAGACTGCCCGTCACAACTAGGTGGAAGCGACCCCCACATTTTCTTTTGGCCTGTGTGAAGAACACCGGAGGTTCAACGACCCCAATATTTATCAAATTTTCTAAAAGTTAGCAAACTAAGCTTTTAATAGCGTTATACTTAAGGGGAGATTTTCAGCATTGCGTTGGAAAAGCTGCTTAGTCAGAAAGTGTGCCACGACTTATTCGTTGCTGCCTGTTCCCCGCCGGGGTGTTGTATGTAAAAGTTTTTCTTATCTTTACAAATTCTCGATATCGCAAAAGATATTGAGGCGTAAAGTATCGCAAAAGACATTGGGGCGCAAAAGAATCGCAAAAGAATCGCATTAGTATTTTTAAATATAGTAGCGCTTTAGCGTAGAATATGATACAAAACCACGGAGCTGCTGGTAATATGTTCATGATACCTTCTTGTATACTTAGGCGGCTTCGACTAACTATCTACGTTAGGGGCACACTATCAATCCTAAATTATGTAGAGTTATGTTGCAAGTTGCCTTTTAGAGTAGAAATGTCTTGATCCATGCCGGTGCTAATTACCACTTTAAAAATTTTGTTGCCTCTAGTTTTGACAGTTCAGCTGAATCTGAATGAAGTTAAGAAGATGCTGTGTGGGGGTCGGACAAAGGGCACCCCTGGTCAAGCTCTCGATTGAACCATTTGTACCAACAGCCGGTTTCAGCTCAAAATTGGGCTAGGTGTCTGGAGCTCAGGAATTTCGGAGGAGGCCAGATCTCGGCGCATTAGCTGCGAGAGAGATCAATCGTAGCGGCAGTGGACCCGGGCTCAACTCGACATCTTGCAGACACTATTTGGACGTAAACGGCATGAGTGGTTGGGCAAAAATGGCAGGGCGAGAAGTGAGGCGGCGCTTAATAGAGGCAACGAGCAACGAGCTCCTAGATCCGTCTCTTTGGCTGAGCGAAGTTCACTCCCTCGGGTTGACTGAGATTTACTCCTAAGCTGATGCTGAATTTCCACGTTTCTCTCACTATTCACAGAACGCCATGCCAGGGATGCACTTCATCACCTTCGGGTTGTTGCAGCAAATCTAGTTCCAGCTATCCGGTTCATTATTGATGTTTTCTTCATTACGAAATCTTCTTGTATTAGGAGTAAATCTCTGCACTCCTGCATAAGGATGTACAAACCAGCTACACCGGTTTATAGCACCAGTCCACCATCTTGGCTCCAGCTTTAAAATGGGATGAAACGTGCTTAACTCGTTCTTTCCAGCTCATAAAACTAGTGCTACAGAAACCGCACCACAGAACCCCAGAAGCAAACTCGGACTCATCGGCGTCCCGAAACCAACAGTCTAGTATCTCATCTAAATTACTGAAGCCGTTGTCTTGCCCTGGGAGGTGGACCTGCTCAATATGCTGCTTAAGGTGGTCTTTCCGCGCGAAGATCCGGGCGGGAAGAGCCTTCTTAAGACACACGTGAATATTATGTTCCCCTAGGTGGGCCAAGGAAGGAAACTTGAGGTCGCAGAAGACGCATTTGTTGCCTTTGGTAGCTACATTCTCTGGCATGCATATCCATGTTCTTGCGACAACGTGGGTGCCCTCGTGTCTCTTCCACTCATAGAAGTTCTTGCATCTCCTCAAGCAGAAGGTGCATTGAAATGACCAGCCGCCTTCATCTTTGTAGTCATTGGTCAAGGCGTGGGTCCCCTCTGAAGCTAGGTTAAGTGTCCGCATAAATCTTTTCTTGCCCTTTCGACCGAAATCCGGGCGAGCAAAGCCCTGAAAATCTTCTGGGACCGATAGTGAGGATAGCAATTCTGGTGTTATAACATAGCTGGACTGATGGGATAGCTTTCTTGCAGCCTCCACACTTCCATGAGCTTTGTTTTCTATTGCATTCTGCAGAAGCTCCGGTAACTGAGGAAAGTCGGTCGACGGACTTCTCACAGGTGGAGTGTCAATCGCCCAGGAAGATACCGGGGGTATGCTGGCAGGGCTATAGATTGAAGATGCTTCGTTTTCAGAGGTTGACTTGGTTCTGTTGAGTATATTACCTAGCAACGTATCAGCTCTTATTTTACGTCTGCAGAAAATGTAAAATATAAAATACCCACCCTTAAGTAACTTACGAGCTCGTAGATTTGAGAGACAGTCACTAATTTGTTTCGAAGTCAAGCCGGTGCTACTCGCAAGAGCAGCCTTTTCCTCGTTAGAGGCGTATGGGCTATCTCTATGCGCATCGAACCATTCTTTAACGGGAGCTGTGGCTTGATGTACTGTTGGTCTTATCCGACTACCTGGAACTGCATTTGTGCTTCTTGTAGTTAAGCGCAATGAACTTCTGCCGATGGGTAGTCTAGCTGTGTGTGTTTGCGTTTGAGACGGTCTTCTCTTACGGTGACTCAGAATATTTCTCCCTGGATGTGGCACTTGAGAGCTTTGGTCATTAACGGCGTGGCCGGCACTTAGCTCAGTATTAGTATAAGGGATGTCCTCCATTGACTCATGGTCATTTGGAATAGAAGCAGGCGTTCCTGGGCCCTCTAGTCCCAGCATATGATTAGAACCATTCTGAGGGTCAACATGCCAGTTCTCAACCTCAAATTTTGGGGCAGCGCCATTTTGCTCTACGTCTTCCAATCTCACGAACCTGTCAGATCCTGGCTGAGCAGTAGAATTTGCCAGCGGAGGTAGAGTAGTCAAATTAGAGTCCGAAGAACTGCCCTGGAGCGACCAATTCCCATCCAACCAGCCAAAAGGAATGTCGTTTGTCGGAAATGAGTATTGGGTGGTAGAGAGGCTGAGCTCATCTGTAGACTTGTCATAAAGAGCAGGATCTTCTCCATGTGCCCAGGTAATGAGCTCACTGGATTCTGTCCGACTTGCAAGTAGGACTTTGCATGGGTCGCTCGCTATGGCATCTGGATATAAGCCATCGGACTCAACGAACAATTTTAGATAGTCAGAATCGTGATGAGTTGGTTGAGGTAAGTGAGTCGACCCAGGATCAGGGCACGTGATTTGGCTGTGGCGTGGCTCGGGGGGCCAGCAGGGAGGACGGAAGTCAGGCAGGCAGTCCGGCGAGCAGTTCGGTGAGCAGTCCGGCGAGCAGTCCGGCGAGCCAGGACCACTCCAAAAGCCGGGATCAGACATATTCGACAATCTCAACGAAACAACTCCCAGAAGAAAGTGGAAAAGAGGAGAAGCTGTAGCATGATTGCTGTCATAATTAGAATGCTGAAAATGAGGTTTAAGGCGGTTTTTTTTTCATTGCTCCTGTATTCAGCGGAAACCGACCCACGACGAGGCGGATGCGAGGTTAGGTCACGTGATCTTACTCCCATGAATCAGACGCTCCGTAGTAGAATTTTAACCGAACTTAGTTAGATTAGCACGTGTTTAGTTACGGGGCAGGATACGCTCATATCTGCTCCTTAATATTCTAAAATTTTACAGAGGGTCTAAGAAGCTTATGGGTGCCGCTTTGGTACAGTCTATTGCACGGCCAGCTTCACCCCTTTTAGCGAGCGCTCTGAAATTTTAAATTCGGTACGCGCATCCAATCTCGCTTGACCGCCACCAACTATACATAGTAATCAAAGCGAAGCCAAGTGCCTGCACGCAAGGATCATGCTAGTTGCTTAGGGCAATCAAATTAAAGCTATTTAGAACTTGCCTGGCTTACCAAAGTCTTAATATCAATCTAAAATCATGCTATAAAATCGTCAATTTGCCTTTAATATAAATCCTCCTTCAAAACACGTAGCGGCTTAATTAACGGGTGTGTCTCCTCGCCCTTAATGAAATCGACAAAGCCTTCTTCCTCCCTCCTTATTGCATACGCCTCTGCCTTTGTGGAGTTCTTACTAGGGTGTCCTACAACAGCCGCCAAGACGCAAATACAACACCATTTAGTCAGACTTTACATTAGAAGAGCTTAAGGAAATAGAAAACAATCCGGAAGCTGCAGATAAGGACGATGAGGAAGATATAGAGGCTTGGCTTAACTACATACAGAGTTAGTAGACTTCTTATACACAGAGCCAACAGGCTTCTCAAAGTCAGATCAGCCGATCGACTCAATTAAGGCCATATAAGTCGCCGTATTTAACACAGGATCCTGCCTACCCACAGTTAAATATGTCAACACCGCGATATCAAGCTACAGCCTCTCAGGTAGCTGCTCAAGCTTCTTAAGCTTCTTAGGCTCCTCAGGCTTCTTAGGCTCCTCTACAAAATACAATTAAGGATAAAGAAGAAACAACTCCGCCACCTTGCCTACGCATAGAGAGTAAAATTAATGATATAGGAAGAGCTAGCGGCAGCGTGTTTATTGCTTACAATTATAATATATCAATTTAATATCTAAAGGAGCCGGTATTTACTAAAACTCTCGTTAATGCAAGCCTTTAATATTATAATCTTTGGCAACTTTAAGTCTTTCCTATTTACAAGAGGGAGCTACGTTGTTAAGAGCAGGGTATTTACATTAAGCTCCGGCCAATAGAGGTAAAGGTTAACACTTAGCATATAGGCGTTCGTGACATTAGGTTTAATATAGATTCTAAAGTTATAGATTAGTGGTAGAAGATTAACACACAACTTGTTATATAGACTTAATATACCAACAGACGTGGCAAGATTAAGGCTCTAACTGTTAACCTCTTAATTATATATACTCCGGATGGAAATCAGCTAGCGGCCTCTCGTTCTGGAGGTGGCTCTTACCCATTAATAATTAATTAACTCCGTAATGAACTTCTAACGCCCTTACAGAGCTTAGAGCTTAATACAACGCCTTATATACCTGCTAATAGTATTACAAATTTAATAGGCTTACAAGTTAAGCTTACTAGGTATTAGCGCTGTAAAAAGCACTGTCCTAACACCAATTGGTGTTATATACTTGGCTAGGTAGATATTAAATTAATAGATAAGGACTTACAGGAGTAGGTAACTGGTATTTAGCAAGGTATCGCAAATATTAAGAATCCACCTTATAAGCTTGCTACGAGGCTTACTAAGAGAGCGGCAATAAGAGGAAAAGGTGGTAGAAGAGTACGCCAATCTGCCTCAAGCGAGAGCTCTACAGTTAATAGCCTAGGCGTCATTAATCACTTTCACATTAGCTCTGCAGGCTCGACATTAGATCAGTAAATTACTCCTACACTAGCAAGCCAACTGCCCTTATTATCCTTACCTATATTACCAATATACTGGCCACAAGGTATTAACCGCGCAAAGGATTTAGAGGAGTTCTTTTGTAACGGAACCTTATAGTAGGAACTACAGTGGGTTCTATTATTAGGCTGGGTATATAGGTATAAACCAAATCGATAATGTAATAACAACTGGTAGAGTAGTTGCCCAACAGATTAACTCTAATTGTATTTTAAGATTTACTACAAAGAGAGAACTATCTGGGTAGGGACTGTGGTCCTTTAAATACACAACTATACGCCTAAGAAATCCCTTCGCTCCGTTTGCTCTATCTGCTCTATCTACTCTGTCCTATAGATTACACAGATTATATAGATTATATAGATCACATTACGTAACCTTAGCTACCATTCCTTGTTATATAGTTCCACTAGATCCATTTTGGACCGTGCCTATATTAACTAACTAGCTTCCTCCGACTCTTCTCTAAGTAGTTGTAATATTATACTTAAAGCGTCCGTAATACTATCTCCCTTCTCTTTATCTTTGTCCTTAAAGATTCCTAACATCTCCAAGTTGTCTACTAGAGGTGTAATGTCCGTTTAATTAATCTGGTTAATATCTTTACTTATTATACCTAAAGCTCCTTCTTCTTCTTTAACCCTTTATTATACGTATATGGTTTCCTCCATACTGTTACTAGGTAAGATAATGCCGTCTCCATATTCTTATTGTATGAAAGAGGGGTTAGTTTATATTACGCTAGCGAGTCCTTCTGCCTAATAACCTTCCTCTTGTTTAGAGTGCACTAAAGTAAACATTTGTTTATCTTGCGATGTTCGCTCTATCTTTAACGCTAAGTGTACGTGTTCTATAACTCTTAACAGTCTTTAAGTTCCCTAAGTAACTTATTATAGGGTCTTATGTTTAATCTACCGCTACAAAACTTAATAATGAACTCTTAAGTGCCTTAGGCAAGATTTGTTGTCTCTAAGATAAAGACCATGCTTGTACTAAGTGGGTAAGAGACAAGGAGCGTTATGCCCTTAAAGCCCGTGCCTCTGCTTACACTTGTCTACTTTGTCTTAAGAAAGTATATAAGAAGGTTTGTTTTAAGGAGTGGAAACTTGTTTATTAAGGTCTATAGGAACTTGGTAATAAAAGACCGATCTCTCTTCTAACTAAGAGGGAAACAACTCTAAGTAGCTTAGTAGGTGCTCCTCTTAGGTCCCCCTTAGGTGACTTGTTCTTTGGTAATCCTTCCTTATTAATGCTGCCTGACCCTTTTTCTTCTAATACTCTTATACCTTTCCTATAGCGTTCTCTAGGTTGCTTAGTGGTTTCTAGGTAGTCTTACTATAGCCTATCCACTTTATTTTATACCATGTTTTGTTGTCTACATCCTTATAACTAATAATCTTTAAAACTTACCATTTGTCTTCCTCTTGTCCTCTATATATATCTGCCTTATAGACTAGTGGCTTAATATTCCTATGTGCTGGCTCTAGCATTACGATATATTGTATAGGGTAGATCTTTATTTTAGCTAGTAGGTTTAACTTGTATATAACCGATATAATTCTTTGCTTGACTTTGAAAGGTTCTAGTCTAACATAGTCCAACTTCTTGCTTAGTTGTTGACTCTTAAAATTTTTGTGTAGTAGCTATACTTTATCTCCCTCCTTAAGATCTGGTCCCTTAGATCTCCTAGCATTATAGTACCTTTTTATTTATTCTTGTACTAGTTTAGCTGTTACTTTAAGGTCTGTATGAAGATTCATTAACATCTTTATTCTTTATTTAGCTGTGCTACTCGTCTTTTTTACTTAATATGGTGATAATGATGTTCTTAGCTTATATCCGTAATTCGCCTTAAATAGTAATGTCCCTATTCCTTCTTGTAGTGTTGTATTATATGCAAACTATATAACTAGTAATAACGATACCTAATTATTCTGTGCGTAATTAATATAATGCCTTAGATACTGCTCTAGTGTCTAGTTTAGTCTTTCTGTTTATCCGTCTGTTTGTGGATAATATACTATAGATATTACTACGCGAACTCCTTATTCTGCCAGAAATACTTTCTAAAATACTGCTATAAACCTTAGATCTCTATCCGATATAATCTTATCTAGTGCTCTATGTCTTACGAATACTTCTTTTATATATATTCTAGCGATATCTTCTGCTAATATCTCTTTAGTGTATACTATAAAGTATCCCTACTTTGTTAGCTTATCTACTATTACTAAGATTGCATTATGATCTTGTCCTGTAATAGAATCTCTTAACTTTAGTAACTTAATAATAAAGTCCTATAATATAACTTCCTATGGCCTTTCTAGTGTCTTAATAGGTTATAGCCCTCTATACGGCTTATACCTTATTAGTTTGTTTCTTTAGCAATCTAGATATTCTCTTATAACTTATCTTACTAGTCCCCAGATTTCTTAAATAATGTACTCCTCTTAAAGTCTTAACACTAAGCCTATAGCTCCGTTGTATCCTTATATTATTCCCTTATAGAATTCCTTTATAAATTCTTCTGTAATAGACTTAGGCATATACGTTGCTTTTCTGTTTTTATATTGCTCTAAGTTTAGATCCTTTGCCTATGCTTTTTAGATCTTTTATATCTAATTACTCTCTAGTAATTCGTAGATCTGACTTTTCTTGGTTGCTATAATCTTTAGATAATTATACCTAATTAATCCATTTTAATCCTTTTGTAATAAAGCTTCTAATAGCTTTTTATTACTTTATAGTTTAGCCTTTCTGCTTAGAGCGTCTGCTTGTGTATTGTCTGTACCCTTAGTATACTGAATTTTGAAATAGTATTCTGTAAGCATTTCCGCCCATCTGACCTGTCTTTAATTAAGTTCCTTTGTTATTAGGAATCCTGTAAGGTTCTTATAGTCTGTCTTAACTATAAACGGTTTCTCTATGCTTTGTAAGAATGCTCTCTATTCCTTAAGTGCTGTAACTATACCTAATAACTCCTTGTTATAGATGTTATAGTTTAACTCTAGTGGTGTTATCTTCTAACTATAGTATGCTACTGGGTGCCATCTATCTTAATATTTCTATAGGAAGTATACCCCTAATATAAAGTCTAATGCATCTGTTTCTATAACCGTCTCTAGGCCTAGTTAATAGATCTTAAGTACTGGCTCCTAGGTGAATAACCTTTTAACTTCCTTAAATAGTTCTTATTGCTCCTTTCCCTATGCCTATAGTTCTTCCTTCTTTGTTAACCGCGTAAGTGGCTTAATATTCTTTAACTACTGCGCTATAAACCTTCTATAATAATTGCAAAACCCTAGGAATGATTTTAACTGCATAATATTCTCTAGTTCTTGCCAATTTACTATAGCCTTAATCTTCTTTAGATCTATGCTAAGTTGGCCTAGTTTAATAATAAATTTAATAAAATCAGTCTTCCTAGTAAAGAACTTGCATTTTTTAATTACTACTAGCATCTGTTCTTCTTGTAGTCTCTTTAAGACCCATTTAACGTGTTCTTTATACTCTTTTTTACTCTTTAAGTAGATAATAATGTTGTTAAGGTATGCTATAATAAATTCATCTAGGTGTTCTCCTAATATACTATTAATTCACTTCTAGAATGTTGCTAGTGCGTTTATAAGCCCAAATTGTATAACTAATGGTTTATATAGTCCTTCCTTTAACCTAAAGGCTGCCTTCTATTTATTGCCTTCCTTAATCCTAATCTGATAGTACGCCTATCTTAGATCTATCTTTATAAAGATCTTTACATTACCTATCCTGTTTTAGATTTTGCTAATTAAGGGTAAAGAATACCTATCTTTCCTAGTGATGCTGTTTAGCTGTCTATAGTCTATATATGTTACGGACGCTTTAAGTACAATGTTACGACTACTTGGAGAGGAGTCGGCGGAAGCTAGTTAGTTAATATAGGCACGGTCTAGGATGGATCCAGTGGAACTATATGACGAGGAATAGTAACCAAGGTCACGTGGTATTAAACATATTAACTATATTAAACGAAAGGGACGTTACGTTTAATACAGACAACACGTACCTTACGTACAAGAGAGGATTTCTTAGGAGTACGGTTGTGTATTTAAAGGACCTCAGTCCCTACCGTAGATAGTTCTCTCCTTATAGTAAATCTCAGAATATAATTGGAGTTAATCTGTTAGGCAACCACTCCACCAGTTATTATTACGTTGTTAATTTATTGTACCTACATACCTAGCCTAATAATAGAACCCACCGTAGTTCCTACTACAAGGTTCCGTTACACATTCACTACTAAGGTTACGGTATTGGAACAAACTCAAATAATATACCACCAAGAGCAGCACCAGTTATAACGGCGTTAGTAATAGCCACAACCTTAAAACCAGGAGATACCAGTATAAATAATAGGAATTCTTAAGTGGTTACGCGAGGTCAGTTATAAGAAATGGTTAATCACTTACAAGACAATAACAGGATACTTAAAGAACGCATTAATGGAATTAAAGCAGCAAAAATTAAGTTACCTTTAATTAAACAATTCTTAGGAGAGAAGTTAAAGCTTAAGGGATTTCTTACGCAAATACACTTTAAGGTAGTACAGGAAGGAGCGAAGTTAGCAATATTATTAGACCAAGTAGCCTATGCAGGATTGTTCCTAACGGGGAGGGCACTTAAGTAGTTTAAGCCGTATCTCACAGAAATATAGGCTAATAGCATAACAACTACTAACCAAAATATATGGTATATATTTACTAGTTAGAACGGGTTCATAGAGCAACTAACGCAGATATTTAAAGACCTAGAAGCCACAACTATAGCGGAACGAAAGCTTTAGAACTTAGTATAACGTACTTTAGTAATTAAATATATAACACAGTTTTAAACACTAGCTATATAGGTTAAGTGGAATAACAAGGCGCTTATAGCACAGTATAAATAGGGACTTAAGGCTAAAGTCTAGGACGTAATCATCCTAATAGAAGATACGGATACTCTAAGAAAGTTAATAGATTAGTTAATAAAGATTAATAATAGAATCTACTAAAGGGAACAAGCTAAGAGAGGGTAAGACAGAGTTCTATAGTTGTATAAGGCGCAGAGTACGCAATAACAGACATAGAGTTAAAAACCATAGAATAACGCAGAGCTAATAGACCTAAGTGGTACCAAAGAAACCTAAAGATAGGAAAAAAAACCATAGAAACCTAGAGGTTAAGGATTAAGTAATTAAAGAACTTAGGAGTAGAGGCTAAACTAGGGATCTTAGCAGTAGAAGACGTTTAGGCGGACTCTATAGCAAGAAAGATAGTTTAAAGATAGAGCTTATATAAATTATAGAAAACAGGGTCATTTTGCTAGAGACTATAGAGGTGGTTAGAGTAACCACGCGGTAAAGAGAACCAGACCAGCAGACGGCACATACATACAGAGAGATAACGGTGCACTATAAGGAATAAAAGAGTGTTTAATTAACAGTTTTACATATTATTACAATAACGCATGCCAAATTTATAAGGACGCTAAGTACGGCGCAAGCTATTAGCTATAGGAGCTATTATTATCTAAGTTTAAAGGAACTAGCAAACTAGCTCACAGATCAGATATTAAAGACAATAAATTTAATACAGGCGAAGCATTTACTAACAATAAGGCAATAAAGGCAGCTTACTAGGAGCATACAAACCTTAGAAAAGTTAAAATAAAAGCAAAGACTGAGACCATTACAGAACAAGGTTCAGTAACGGGTATAGCAATACCATTAAATACGATTTCCATCGCTTCACAAGACAATAGAAGCAACGTTTAGAAGAAACTAAGCAAGTAGATAACTACTAGTGCTAGCTTATTACTTAATAAAGGCAAAAGGCCACAGGCTTAAGATTCTTAAAAAGAGATAAAAGAAGCTTAAAATTCTTAAGATAAGATAAAACATACCTAAGAACCCACAACAGACGAAAATTAATAGGAAAGGGTAGTAACTCAGTTTAGTAACAAATAAATAAGTATAGGACGCAAGTTTAAGAACTACAAGTTTAGAGAATAAATAAGAATATTAGTAATCCTAGGTAAACGCAGTATTTAGCCTAAAGATTAAACAGTTAATACTAGAATTAAAAAGTAAGATAACTACAAAGATCTAGCTACAAGACGCAGAAAACAAGAAACTATAGATAAGTTTAAGACAAGAATTATTATATAGCAAGAGCAGAAGTTAGACAAGAAGTTAGCTATACTAGGTTATATAAGGAACAGAGTACCTATATAAAGAATTACTAATAGGCCAAGTATAGGGACACCTAGGGCAAAGTAGTTAAATAAACTAGAATAAAAAGAGAATCTAGATATTTTAACTAGGTTTAAAGAAAGACATACTAAAGGATATTATAATATAGCGATAACAAGGTACTTTCTAATAGATAGACCATATACACTAAACTAGTTGTACGGAAAGTGGTATAGGCAACAACATAATAATAAATAGGAAGATTTTTATATATAGCTAAACAAAAAAGTTATCTAAGACTAACCCATTATAGAGAAACGCATAAGTCACATTAAAGGAGTATTAATTATAACGTTAAGAAACCTAGAAGAGGGATTTAGGGACTAAAGAAGCAAGCGATAAATCTTAGTACCTATAGTAGAGATACTAGTAGTCAGGTTAACTAAGTATAGGTTTAAACTTAAGGACGAAGATAAACTAAGAGTTAACCCAAAACATACAGCGTATTATACACTATTATGGATAGCTTATGTGGATAATATATACAATATATATAGAGCACCTAAAGATAAGAACTAGAAGTACCTAGTAAAGATATATTAGGCACTAAAGGAAAAGCAGTTTAGGAACACTAAGTATATATATAATTAGCACCTAGTAGAAGTACAAGGTTAAGGAGACTTAATACTTTAACCAGGAAGATTCCTTACGGAAGAATGCCTAGACGGATAATAGTAGTGGGAGTACCTAGAGAATACTTATCTATAGCACATAGAGGAAAAGAAATAAACTAAATATTGGCTAAAGTTAGACTAAGTATAGGCAAGATCTAGCAGCCAACAGTTAGGAAAAGGGGAGGCGTATAGGACCAGAGGAAACCAGTATTAGAGCCTTAGACCCTTAAAGAAATTTAAGGTTAGCACCTAAATTTAAGAGCTAAGTGGCAAGATTAGCAGTTCAAAGCATTAGTAGATAGTAGAGCAACTAGAAACCACATATTACCAAAGGCAGTAGAAAGGATAGGGTTACTATATAGACAGAAAAAACACCTATATCTACTTATAACAATTTTAGGAGATTAGATAGCCTATAAAGGAGGTATTATTAATCTTAAAATAGGACCTATTCAGATAACTATTAAAGGGAGACCAGTTAAAATGTCTTTTAATATCCTACTATTAGGACAGGACAAGGCGATACTAGGAATGCCTTAGTTACAGGAGTATAATCTAAAGATTAATTAGGTTATAGGTTAAGTTAATATTAAAGATATATAATAGCGCAAAGTGCGACAGTAAACCAAGTTGGTATAGTACTAAGTCGGAGTGATATATAAAGAGACTAAGCAAGGCTTAAGTTATATACCAAAGAGATACTATAAGTATGGTAAAAAGTTATAGTTACTAGAAAGTAAAAAGCTATTAGAGTATACAGCTTAGGACTATAAAATAGAATTAGAAGAGGGAATAAGTCTAAAGTTCTTTCCAATCTATAAGCTTACTGAAACGGAGTTAGTAGCGCTTAAGGAGTTTATCTAGAAGAACTTACGCAAGGGATATATTAAACCATTACAGTTATTAGCAGAATATCCAGTACTATTCATCCTAAAGAAAAACGGAAAACTTAGGATGTGTATAGACTACAGACAGTTAAACAGCATCACTAGGAAGGATAGGTATCCTTTACCCTTAATTAGCGAAATCCAAGATAGGATAGGCAACGCAAAGATCTTTACGAAGATAGATCTAAAATGGGCGTACCACTAGATTAGAATTAAGGAAGGCGATAAATAGAAGGCAGCCTTTAGGTTAAAGGAAGGACTATACAAGCTATTAGTTATATAGTTTAGGCTTATAAACGCACTAGTAATATTCTAGAAGCGAATTAATAGTATATTAGGAGAACACCTAGATAAATTTATTATAGTATACCTTAATAACATTATTATCTACTTAGAGAGTAAGGAAGAACATAAAGAACACATTAAGTAGGTCTTAAAAAGACTACAAGAAGAACAGATACCAGTAGTAATTAAGAAATGCGAGTTCTTTACTAAAAAGACTAATTTCGTTAAATTTATTATTAAACTAGGCCAACTTAGTATAGATCTAAAGAAGATCAAGGCTATAGTAAAGTAGCAGGAACCAGAGAACGTTACGCAGTTAAGATCGTTCCTAGGGTTTTGCAATTACTACAGAAGGTTTATAGCGCAATAGTTATAGAACATTAAGCTATTTACAAGGTTAACAAAGAAAGAAAAACCATAGGCATAAGGAAAGGAGTAATAAGAACTATTTAAAAGAATTAAAGAGTTATTTACCTAGGAGCCAGTTCTTAAGATCTATCAACCAGGTCTAGAGACGGTTATAGAAACGGATACATTAAACTTTATACTAAAAGCGTGCTTCCTATAGAAACATCAAGATAGATAGCACCCAGTAGCGTACTATAGTCGAAAGATAACACTACTAGAGTTAAACTATGACATCTACAATAAGGAGTTATTAGGTATAGTTATAGCACTTAAGAAATAGAGAGCATTCTTATAAGGCATAGAGAAACCATTTGTAGTTAAGACAGACTATAAGAACCTTATAGGATTCCTAACAACGAAGGAACTTAACTAAAGACAGGTTAGATAGGCGGAAATGCTTATAGAATACCATTTCAAAATTCAGCATACTAAGGGTACAGACAATGCACAAGCAGACGCTCTAAGCAGAAAAGCTAAACTATAAAGTAATAAAAAGCTATCGGGAGCTTTATTGCAAAAGGATTAAGACAGATTAATTAGGTATAATTATCTAAAGATTACAGTAACTAAGGAAAGTCAGATCCATAAATCACTAAAGAGTAATTAGACACAGAAAATCCAAAAAGCATAGGCAGAGGATCTAGACTTAAAGCAATATAAAAACAGAGAAGTAATGTATATGCCTAAGTCTATTACAGAAGAATTTATTAAGGAATTCTACAAGGGAATAATACAAGGACACAACGGAGCTATAGGCTTAGTATTAAGACTTTAAAAGGAGTATATTATTTAAGAAATCTAGGGACTAGTAAGACAAGTTACTAAGGAATATCCAGATTGCTAAAGAAACAAACTAACAAGGTATAAGCCATATAGAGGGCTACAACCTATTAAGACACTAGGAAGACCATAGGAGGTTATATTATAGGACTTTATTATTAAGTTACTAAAGTTAAGAGATCCTATTACAGGACAAGATTATAACGCGATTTTAGTAATAGTGGACAAGCTAATAAAATAGGGATACTTTATAGCATACACTAAAGAGATATTAGTAGAAGATGTCGCTAGAATCTATATAAAGGAAGTATTTACAAGACACGGAGCACTAGATAAGATTATATCGGATAGAGATCTAAGATTTATAATAGTATTTTAGGAAGTATTTCTAGTAGAATAAGGGGTTCGCGTAGTAATATCTACAGCATATTATCTATAGACGGATGGACAAACGGAAAGACTAAACTAGACACTAGAACAGTATCTAAGGCATTATATTAATTACGCACAGAATAATTGGGTATCGTTATTACCAGTTATATAGTTTACATATAATACAATACCACAAGAAGGAATAGGGACATTACCATTTAAGGCAAATTACGGATATAAGCTAAGAACATCGTTATCGCCATATTAAGTAAAAAAGACGAGTAGCACAGCTGAGTAAAGAATGGAGACATTAATAAATCTTTATATAGACCTTAAAGAAACAGCTAAACTAGTATAAGAACGAATAAAAAGGTACTATAATACTAAGAGATCTAAGGGACCAGATCTTAAGGAGGGGGATAAAGTATAGCTACTAT
>Ga0307507_10001861_pt1 | contig 46102 bp, 23 predicted proteins | sample 7_EM_MG_FD_207223 | JGI IMG/M metagenome (GOLD analysis project Ga0307507, IMG submission 207223) | Populus trichocarpa ectomycorrhiza microbial communities from riparian zone in the Pacific Northwest, United States - 7_EM | ecosystem: Host-associated > Plants > Roots > Unclassified | place... | reverse complement strand
AAATTATCTAAAATAATAATATTTATTTTGCTAGCCTTATAAATAGCCTTAAAGTAGCTTTTGTTTATTTAAAAGAGGTAAATACAATTATGGTTGCTAAATGCGCAGGTTGCGCGCAGGCTGCGCGTAGGCTGCGTGTCAAAAAAATACGACATAGGCTAGTCGGTCAAGTTGCCAAATGCCCTCAACTGCGCGCCAATTGCGTCAACCACCAACCATTGAGGCCATTGGTAGGGTACCATATTTTCCCGATAAAGTATAACTATTAACGGGCTAAATATAAGGATTCTATACTTATTTGGGCCTAGTTTAAATACATTTTAAATATAATTATTTAGTATAGGATTCTTAATAATAATATCTGAAATTTTAATAAAACTGGTTTCTAAATAGGTATAATTATAACTATAAAAGTTATTACTAGAACTAACCGTGCTAGCCAGCCTAAAATAGTATAGCTAGGTAATTGGGAATAGGTTATAATTATTAAAGCTATTAATACCCTAGGGGTTGCAATTCCACCACCTATTATTTTTAAGGTAGTAATGCACTAAGCTACTTAGTATAAGGACGATATTATCCCATATAACTGGTTAATTAGTATTAGTAATAATGGCTAGACAATAAATAAAATTAGTTTAACTTAGCTAAATCTATTCTATAAGTATATAAAAGATCATATAGTTAGTACGCATAGGCTGCTAGTACTAGATAGCCATAATAGCTACATATCTCCTAAATTTAATTAATTTTATCTAGATTACCAAATAGTTGTTCTTTATATATTAGTATATTTATTACACCTACTACAGCCACTAGATATAGGCTATTTCTTAGTGCTAAAATAGGCCTATAGACGTTTTGTTAAATAGCTTATAGCCTATAGTGTCACGGCACTGACCTAACGCATACTGTTCCTACTATTGGCTGGCCCACCACTAGCGCCTTGGCGGCTGGCCCTACTATTTGTATACAATACCCCCTTTTACCTTCTTCTCTTCTTTATAGCACAACGTAGTTATTCAGTCTACTTCATTGCAGCACTGTGACAGTTTGTGCTATCATTAATTGCGCCCTATCGCGATTACTGATTCCCCGTATCCCAGTCATCTCCGCCCTAGAACAATCGCGACCTACGCGCGCAGCCGACGCGTCTATACGCCATAATCCAGTACAGTCCTAGAACGATCCTCAGTTTTTTCTTAGCGCCAAAGACCACCTAAATAGGCGACATTAATGACGCCGAAATGGCTGAAACCCAGAACCCCCGCGAAGTTTTTGCAGACTTCTTTACACAGACATACCCTAACATCGCATAGATAATCCGCCGCTCCCCACTGTACCCTAAGACCTTTGAGGCTGATAAAGCTTACTATACCCTTATCGACCATACTAATAAGTTCCTTAGTAACATTAAAGTGGGACTACAGTTTATGTATAACATAAATACCGCTAATAAGAAAGCCAACGAAAGCCTTAATGCCCTTATTGCTTCCTAGATAGGAACTATTAACTCCCAGGTAGAGACTATCGCCGTTTTAAAACAATCAACCCCTATAACAATGGCAGCAACCTAGCAGAAAAAACGGAAGTCTAAAGACCCGCCAATATTTAGCGGAAAAGGCACCCCGTTAGAACAATAAGCTAACTTTAAGACCTGGCACATTAAGATTAAAGGAGTCTTTAACCATAACCAGGACTACTTTAATATAGTCCAATCTCAGATCCTTTATATCTCGGATATGCTAGAAGGTAAGGCCTATAAGTTTATTAAGTAGGGCCTAGAGCTTATACACAAGAACCCAAACAATATATCTATATAGAAATGGCCCGCTAAGGAAAATATACTTAAAGAGCTTGCTGCCTACTATAAGGTTATTAACATAACCCAGGTCGCAAAAAATAAGCTTAACCATTTCCCCTAGGGCGAGCGTAATTACTAGTCCTAGAAGGGAGAGCTTAATAAGTTAATAGTTCGCGCCAGGAAGACAGATAAACAGAAGGTAAACCTACTCCAGAAGTTTATCTCTCTAAAGATAGAAGAGCTAGTACTTAGACTTAACCATAAAATCAACAACAGCGACTATACAGGTTGGAGTAAGCAGATGGATGTGTTTACTAAGAACCTTACAAACTATGCACACTAAGCCAACCTTAAGAACACTAACTACCGCCCACCTACTTAAGCCCCTGCCCCTACACCAACCCCAACCTTAGTAGTAACTGGAGAACCCATGGACCTTAATAGAATCTTAGACACGGAGCGCAAGCGCCGCTTTAATAATAAACTATGCCTTGCCTATAGCCTACCTGGCCACTAGAAGGACGCTTATAACCCTACCATAACAGCAAACCCAGTCCCAATGCTAGCCCGTTAAATAACGCAAACTAATAACCGCGGACGTAGCAACCGCGGAGTCTATTATAGCTGTGGTAGATAACTCCCCCCCTTTAACCCTACAGCTCAGTTACTTTAAATAATGCCCTATATGGAAGCCTAACCCGTTAACAACGCCCAGAATTAGTGACTCCGCACTAGCGAATACGAACACGGCCATATTATTAGCAAGGTGCCGTCTTCCTATACCCTAACTAAGACTAACACTGCTAGCCAGATAGATACTGGATCGCCCCACCAAGACAGCCCTGTACCCCAGTTGTTAAAAGGTAGACCCTTGGACTAAGTCGCGTCCAAGAGTCCAAACTATATAAGGAGAAAGACAAGAAGATTAGGTCCCTATTACTAGACTAATTAGTTCTTTCTATTAGTAAGCTGCCACTTAATTTTAGATCAGTAAATAATAACAAGAAATTAATCCTTATTCAAACCCAACTCTTCTTATTGCACAACCTATGCCCCCAAGTTTTTATTAATACAGTAAGCCTAGTGGACTCCAGTAGTACTGTAATGGCATTTACTAACGCGGAGTCTATTATAAAAAAATATAATATTATAACTAAGAAGCTGTTGGCACCTAGGCCACTACGCCTCGCAGATAGCATCCTGACTTCACTCGTTATGGACTACTTTACCGCCCAAATGTTAATTGGCCTCTATACTAAAGCTATACTCTTTCTTGTTACTAAACTCTTACCTACTACCCTAATTATCTTAGGTATGCCTTGGCTCTAGAAGTATAAGCCCCGCCCCAGTTTTAGGGAGCTTAAGATCCGCTTCGACTTAGACTACTACTCTAGGAACTATCTCCCATGGGGGACAGCTGATAGTAGTAGGGACGCCCTACGTGGATACTCGGCACTACTAAGCCTAGTGCCTAGGACCACATATAAAGCCTTAATAATAGAAGATATTCCTAATAAAGGGGAACCTGTGCAGCTGCAAAGCAACAAGATAGTAGAAAACTGGACTACTCTAGCACTTAAGACCGAAACAACGGGCCAGCCAGCCTTGCTAAGACTAAGGAAGAAGGTCCGCTTCGCGCCGCTACTATTAAGAATCTAATACCAACCCAGACACCCTTTAAACCCTAGCCGCCTAGCCCGACACCCAGAACTAAGCTATATGCCATATGCGTATACTACAGCCCACGTTATAGTAAGGACTAGCTATAGAACTACTAAGACCTAGATAATAGAAACCGCGCCACTATAACGCCCAACCTTATACCCACTCCCCGCACGCCTTGTGCAAGGCCGCCGCCTAGAAACCGCTCCTAAGAGCCAACTAAGACGAGCCAGCCCTGCCGCGACGTTAGGAGAAGACCAAATACGCCCTAATCTGGATAATATTATAAACATACGCGCCGTGAATTTCGCCCAGTTTTGTAAACAAAAAGGCGTAAAAGTAATAAGGATCCATATGGCAGAGCTAGTAGAATTAGTAGAATAAGAAGAACGGAAATAATTAATAGATAAACTCCCTACTGGACTAGTTAAAATACCGGACCTAACAAAGGAATCCTTTCGCCGCTTAGTTAATGGTAACTATATAATAGAAGAAGCCTGCAAGGTCTTCCCTAGTTATTTTTACTGTTTCCTTAAGGAAAACCTCCAGACTATAAATACTGAGTTCCTCCGCCGCAAAGTTATGGATACAGACGTTGAAAAGTTTATAAAAGGCAAGCCCGCTCTAACTAGGGACGATATTATATAACGCCTCCCAAGGGAACACAGGCACTATATCAAGGGGTTTCTCCCAAAGAATGCCAACAAGCTCCCACTACATCGCCTATAGGACCATAAAATCGAAATTATGCCAGGAAAGCAGCCCCCGTACTATAAGAACCGCCCACTCTCCCCTACTAAGCTCCAATGCGTTAAGAAATGGATTAATAAGATACTCGATAAAGGCTTTATCTGAGAATTAACGTCCCCTACCGCAGCCCTATTTCTACTCGCTGCTAAGCCAGGAGGAGGGGTGAGGATCTACCACGACTATAGAGGACTTAATAACGTCACCGTTAAGAACCAATACCCGCTCCCGCTTATCTGGGAGACACTTAATGCCCTATATAGCGCCAAATTCTATACTAAGCTTAATATTATCGCCGCGTTTAATAGGATCCGTATTGCTAAGGGCCATAAATGGCTTATAGTATTTATTACCCGCTTTAGGCTCTACAAGATGCTAGTAACCCTATTTAGCCTTTATAATGCCCTAGCTATATTCCAGAACTATATTAACCACATTCTTTATAACGCACTGGACGACTATTGCACAGCATACCTTAATAACATCCTTATATTTTCTAAAACTCGAGCTGAGCATACCAGGCACGTTAAAGAGGTAATTTGCTGCCTTAGAGCTGCTGGCCTCTAAATTAATATTGGCAAGTTAGAGTTCTATATAATAAAGATAAAATACCTTAGCTTAATTATCTTAATAAAAGGAATAAGTATAGACCCTAAAAAGGTCTAAGCCTTATAAGTATAGGAGAACCCAACCTTAGTTAAAGAATTACAGCAGTTTTTTAGATTTATAAACTTTTACCACAGGTTTATCCAAAGTTATTCTACTGTTACTACACCCATGACAAAACTTCTAAGAAAGGACGTTAGATGGCTATAGGGACTAAAATAAGCTAAGTCGTTTAAGGCCCTTAAGAGAGCCTTTACTTTAGCACCAGTACTAGCATACTATAACTACACAAAGAAAACAGTGGTAGAGATAGATGCATTAAATTAGGCTTTTGGCGGAGTCCTTTCCTAGTACAATAATAACGGTAAACTAAGACCAGTCGCATTTTTCTCCGCAAAGCACTTTACGCCAGAGTGTAACTACAAGATCTATAATAAAGAACTCTTAGCTATTGTTAAGGCTTTAAAGAAATGGCGTCCTAAGCTATAAAGGACCAAGGAGCCGTTTAAAATTATCACTAACCATAAAAACCTACAGACGTTTATAACTACTAAGCAGCTAAACTAATGCTAAGTCTGGTAGGCAGAGTTCCTTTTATAGTTTAACTTTGTGATTATATACAGACCTGGCAGTAAAGCTACGCTCCCTAACGCCCTAAGCCAACTACTAGGAACGAAACCCAAGGACGCTGATAATAAACGCCTCCGCTATTAAGCCCAAGTTATTATACCGCCCCAGAAAGTTGACCCTATAATCTTAGAAGAATTACTATATAAGTCCCATAACTCTAATAACGTGGAGTTTGTAGCCGCTCTAGACCCCAAAATAGCCAAAAAGTCACTGGATAAGCTAATCCAGTTAGGATACCAGGAGAACAAACTTGTAAGAGATATAGTAGCGGCCCTATATAATTGGAAAGCTCGCCATTAGCCAAAGAAGATTAGGAAATTACTCCGTTGTAACAAGTTAGAATGTAGTATTATTAACAAACAGATCTACTTCCGCTAATACCTCTTCGTCCCTGATGCCCTAGACCTCCGCCTAGAAGTTATCCATCACTCTTATAGCAGCGGCCCCGCTGGTCACCCTGGCCGGGTTAAGACTCTTGACCTCTTAAACCAAATATACTGGTAGCTAGGAATCTCCTAGTTCACGGCTACCTTCGTTAAAGACTGTGCCCTATGCTTTCGCACTAAGACCCCCTGTTTTGCCCCGCCTGGTTTCCTAAAGCCACTAGAACTACCCGCTCGCCTATAGACTAATATTTCAATTAACTATATTATAACGCTACCAGTATGCTAACGCCATGGCAAGGCATACGAATATATCCTTGTTATTATGGACCGCCTAACTAAAATATAACACCTCGTTCTAGTAATAGGACTCTTAATAGAGGAGCTAGTTGATAGCTTTGTTAATAATATATATAAGCTCCACAGTGCACCAAGCACGATTATCTCTGATTGCGGCACACAATTTATTAGCGACTTCTGGCAATAACTAAGTGAACGCCTTAAGACAACCTTATGACCAAGCTCAGCCTAGTACCTAGAAACGGATGGCTAAACTAAAATTGTTAACGCTGCTGTAAATAAATACCTCCGTGCTTTTGTTAGCTTTATATAGGACGATTGGGTTGACTACTTGCCGCTTACCAAGTTTGCTATAAATAACCAAGTTAATAAGAGCACAGGCATCTCCCTATTTTTTGCCAACTATGGCTTTAACCCTCGCCTTAGAATCAAGCCTGCTGGCCCCCGCCCACCGACACTATTAGCATAAGCAAAGAAGGAGTTCTTCCGCGCAGACTCTGTGGCCAACCGCTTTAAGCGGATATTAACACAGCTTAAGGCCCTAGCCCGGATTTCATAGTAACGCTATAAAGATAATGCTAATACCCATAGGGACGAGAGCGCGTTATTCTATAAAGGTGACATAGTTATAGTTAGCTTAAAAAATATAAAGACAAATAGACCTAAGAAGAAATAGGACGATAAATAGGATAGCCTATACCCTATACTTGCAGTATACTGAGGGGCAGTTGTGGTAGACCTCCTAGACTATATCCAAGTAAATAAATCCTTCTATACATCCAAGGTCCGCCTTTAGGCCGCTGAAGAGATCCTTGGCTAAGCAAATATTAATACTACAGAGCGCTGTAATGTACAAGGACGAGTAACAGAGAGAGACAATAATGGTAATATAGAAGATAAATAGGAGTTTAAGAAAATCCTTAATATACACAACAAAGACCCCTAAGGCCTAACTTATGAGATTAAATGGAAATATTATAAGGACATAACCTGGCAGCTGGAAGAGGACCTAAAGGGTTGCAAATAAGCTGTATAGCGCTTCCACGAGCAACACCCTGAGAAGCTAGGACCCCCAGACTGGGCACAAGATAAGAAAAAGTTACGCCGAGGTTATAGCCAACCACCGTATTAAAAATTTGTGGTGGTTAAGATGTTATGGAACTTTAACCGCCGGTTAAAGTTGTCTAATTGGTTAGAATTCTCGCCAAGAGCGCCACGCGCTAACTTTATTTGTTAAGCCGACCAATTAGGATTTTTAATATTTTTGTAGCGAAAACAGGTGGTCCCGCGTACTGCCTGTTTAAAGTTACTTGTTTAGTTTGGGGACCAAACCTTCTAGGAAGGGGAGTACTGTCACGGCACTGACCTGACGCATACTGTTCCTACTGTTAGCTGGCCTACCACTAGCGCCTTGGCGGCTGGCCCTACTATTTATATACGATACCCCCTTTTACCTTCTTCTCTTCTTCATAGCACAACGTAGTTATTCAGTCTACTTCATTGCAGCACTGTGACATATAGCATTAACTATATTAATAAATATAAATTCCTACCTCTATATAGGTAGGCTAGGCAAGTAGTACTATATTAGGGTAATATATAGGCAGGATTTGCAGCTACTAGCCTAATTCTATATAGTCTTAATTATATACTAGCATAGCTGCATACTAAATATTAAATGCTATTACCCTAACACTGTCCACAATTAAATATATTCTAGGCAGCTAAAATACCCTATAATGTTACTAAACTATAATAGCAAACGGCCCTACTAAAGCGCTACCTTAAATAGCATATATATAGCCTACCAAGTCCTATAAAATAAGCCCTTAACTAGCTTATTAAGGGGTGCAAAATAGCAATATTAAGTGCTATACTGCTTACTAGCAAATGCAAAAAGCTATAGGCAGAAAACTAGTACTAGAAAAGGAAGAGGGTAAAGTGGCGCATATATATAGCTAAGGGGGGTGTTCTATTAGGAGTAGAAGGGTTATCTTATGCGCAAGCTACCTAGGAGGGGGCAGTAGAGGGGGCAGTAGAGGTAGCGGTTAAGCAACCGCAACAAGCACCACATAAGTGCAGTATGTGCAATTTAATAGAACATACAGCCTATACGTGCCCAAGACGTCAGGCAAGCAAATAGCAAATAGCTATACTAATTATATTTATTCGTAGTTAATTAATTCCTAATTTTGCGATTGCGTGTTAGGTGGGGTGGCCCACTAGTATAACAGAACCTTGTAGTAGGAACTACGGTGGGTCCTATTATTAGGCTAGGTATATGGGTAAGAACAAATTAACAACGTAATAATAACTGGTGGAGTAGTTGCCTAATAGATTAACTCCAATTATATTCTAAGATTCACTACGAAGAGAGAACTATCTAGGTAGGGACTATGGTCCTTTAAATACACAACCATACGCCTAAGAAATCCCTTCGCTCTATTAATCCGTTGATCTATTAATCTATTAATCTGCTTATAAATCCTACATTCCTTAGATCCTATAGATTATAGATCAACCATATAACCTTAGTTACCATTCCTTGTTATATAGTTCCACCGGCTCTATCTTAGACCGTGCCTATATTAACCAACTAGCTTCCTCCAACTCTTCTCCAAGTAGTCATAACATTGTACTTAAGCTGTCCGTAATACTATCTCCCTCCTCTTTATCTTCGTCCTTAAAGATTCCTAATATCTCCAAGTCGTCTACTAGAGGTGTAATGTCCGTTTGATTAATTTAGTTAATATCCTTACTTATTATACCTAAAGCTTCTTCTTCTTCTTCTACCGATTGTCGCAATTGTGTAGTACTTAAGATTCTTTTTTTAGGTAAGGCTATGCCTGCCTGTTCCCGTTGCGCCGATAAGAAGTTGGTATATATTGCAATTACGGCTCCCTCTAGTCGCCAACCATCCTTCTGTGCTAAATGCACTAAGTCAAACGTTTAATTACTTTGTGATGTTCGCTTTATGTCTAATACTAAGTGTGCGCGTCCTATGACTCTTAATAGTCTTTAAGTTCCCTAAGTAACTTATTATAGGGTCTTGCGTTTAATCTAAGGCCGCAAGGCTTAAGAGCTCGCTTATGGCCGCCCGTAATAAACTTTGTTATTCTACTGAGGAATTAGCCCTATTGCTAGAGGCTTAACGCTATGCGTTAGAAGCATCTGCTCGTACGTTTAAACTTTAATAGACTGCCTTTGCTTAGTTAACCCGTCTTAAGAAGGTACGTAAGAAGGTTCGCTTTAAGGAGTTTCGCCTAGTTAAGTAGGGTCTCCGTAAGCTAGAAGCGGAGGAGGCTAAGGCAGACTCGCGTTTACCGGCAAGGGAAACAACTTCAAGTAGCTTGGCAGGTGCCTCTCTTGGGTCCCCCTTAGGTAACTCATTCTTTGGCAATCCTTCCTTATTAATACTGCCTGACCCCTTCTCTTCTAATACTCCTATACCTTTCCTATAGCATTCTTTAGGTTGCTTAGTGGTTCCTAGGTAGTCTTACTATAGCCTATCCACTTTACCTTATACTATGTTTCTTTATCTACGTCCTCGTGACTAATAATCTTTAAAACTTGCTATTTATCTTCCTCCTGTCCTCTGTATATATCTACTTTGTACACTAGTGGTTTGACGTTCCTATATGCTAGTTTTAGCATTGTAACGTGTTGTACTAGGTAGATTTTTATTTTAGCTGGTAAGTTTAACTTATACGGACCAATAAAATTCTCTATATAATTTTAAAAGGTCCTAGTCTAATATAGTCCAACTTCTTGCTTAGTTGTCAACTCTTAAAATTTTTATATAGTAGCCACACTTTATCTCCCTCCTTAAGATCTGGTCCCTTAGATCTCCTAGCATTATAGTATCTTTTTATTTATTCTTATACTAGTTTAGCTGTTTCCTTAAGGTCTATATAAAGGTTCATTAACGTCTCCATTCTTTACTTAGCTGTGCTACTTGTTTTCTTTGCTTAACGTAGCGATAATGATGTTCTTAGTTCGTATCTATAATTTGCCTTAAATAGTAATGTCCCTATTCCTTCTTATGGTGTTGTATTATATGTAAACTAGTAGTATGATCTTTAATTAACGTCTGATACGGATCCTATCTAGGCCCACGCAGACACTTGCCGTCGCAGGGGGGAAAACTTGTAAATTGACAGGAAGAAAACCCTGCTGTGTAGGGGACGGAAAAACCCTATAAGCCACCTTAGTAGGATGAAAAACCCCTAATTTGCCATGTTTGTCCATAGTAGCGGCCCTACAGGCCTACAGCTACGTCCTATCCTCCTTAAATGTTTAAACTCTATAGGAACCACTGCTTCCTTCTCTAGCTTATCCAAAGCTAGGGTTCACTACGTCCTAGCTAGGCCTCGCTATGTATGCTATGTGCTTTATATTCTATATCTTAACCATCCCCTGTGTGCTATCTCCTGTAGACCATTACTATATACGCCATGCCTCCCCCCCCCTAGAGCCATCGAAGGCGTAAGGGGGATTCATCCGTCTTAACTACCATAATACTAACAGCGGGATATATTATATTGTGTTTTAGGTATCTTTTATACCTAGGCCCTAGCTAGGCCCTTTCCAAGGGTCACTACTCCTTAAAAGGAGACAAGGAGAACCATAGGTCGCAATCCAGGCTGCTAGGTATTTGGTAGTTGACGGCGAGTGACTGCATGCTCCGTGGGCGATCGCCGTGGGGGTTAAAAGGGGCCGTATATTTGCTCGTTCATTCGCAGTCGCCGTTTATTAATATGAGGTCGTTAATGCTTTCAATTAGGGGTTAGGGGATGTTATCAAATACTGCGCATCCATGTTGGATTGTATAGGTGCCCTAATAGAGCAGTGTAGAAGTAGCTGTTATCGTAAAGGGGTACCATCAGTAGTGGTTTTTAAGATCTCACCATCCCATGTGAAAACTTTTCACCACCGCCCACAACGCTCGCAACTACCACTACGAAGTCATATCGCACGCTGTGCGACGTCTCTGCGTTGGCTCTAAGTCTGAACTTCGAAGACCTAGGTTTATAGCCGTCACCACGTACAGGTGTAGGGTCCGTTTTCGACGGTAGGTAGTTATATAGTAGAGTTCGACATGCCTGCTTATCTAGGCCTCTACCCCAGTTTTCTAGTATTTAGTCCCAGTTACCTAGGCCTAAAGGCCTGGGGGGCTTTCTATAAGCAGTTGGCTGCCATTACTAATTAACGGGGGGTTTCACCATTCTTTTGGATATCTTATAATGGAGTTAACCCAAGTACTGGACTGCCCCCTAGCGGTCTATATAAGAATCTCCTCCTAGAGTTGGTATACTTTTGTATAGCTTGGGAGCCTTCCATAGCCTCTGGTTTTACACCTTTCTTTATTGTTTCCGCCGGCATGGGCATAAGCTGCTGCTTCCAGGGGTCGCAACTCCCTTCTTACGTGCCTACTGGCGTAATCCTACGAGGGCGTCGTGGTAGGTAGTTATATAGTAGAGTTCGACATGCCTGCTTATCCAGGCCTCTACCCTAGTTTTCTAGTATTTAGTCCCAGTTACCTAGGCCTAAAGGCCTAGGGGGCTTTCTATAAGCAGTTGGCTGCCACTACTAATTAATGGGGGGTTTCACTATTTTTTTGGATATCTTATAATGGGGTTAACCCAAGTACTAGACCGCCCCCTAGCGGTTTATATAAGAATCTCCTCCTAGAGTTGGTATGCTTTCGCACAGCTTGGGAGCCTTCTATAGCCTCTGGTTTTACGCCTTTCTTTATTGTTTCCGCTGGTATAGGCATAAGCTGCCGCTTCTAGGGGTTGCAACTCCCTTCTTATATGCCTACTGGCGTAATCCTATAAGGGCGTCGTGGCTACATCCTACAATATAGAAGCCTTAGGTACCTTCTATAGTTGAGGCCCAGACTAAAAGCCTCCCCTGCCTAAGTAACTCCTATTTGCTTCTTAAGCATACCTTACTAGCATACCGCCCTAGAGGCGAACGGTTCCGTCTGTTAGTATACTAACATATATATCTGTTCTCTTAAGCTATGTAGTAGTTTCTTTAGCTAGGACATAATCTTACCTGCCTATTAGGTGTACTAAGGGTTAGGGCCTAGCTAAGGGGTAAGGTCCTTAGAGCTAGCGGTGGCTATTATATACTACGCCCTATAGGAGGCTAGTAGTAATATAGGGGCGTAACACCCTATACTGCTGCTAGTTCCCGTTTCGCGTTGCCTATAAGAGTCTCCTTATAATAGGCTGACTGTGTCTTATAGGAGAGGGGCTGTAGAGATACTAGGTCCCCCACTAAACAACCTACTCTCCCCTCTCCTACTAACTAAGCTTGTATCCCCCCCTTTTATAAGCTGGCCTATATCTCTAACTGTCAAGTCCTTATCTAACTAGCCTGTGTTTCCCCTATAGCCTCCCCCATATATATGTATTAGGTTATAAGCACCACGCCTATTAAGACCCTCCTATAAGTCGCCTTATACATATATGCATTAGGTTATATATACCACGCCTATTAAGACCCTCCTGTAAGTTGCCTGTAAGTTAACTATAGGTTAACTGTAAGTTGACTATAAGTCGAACGCTATAGGGCTATTAAAGCTGGCCTGTGTTTCCGCTGCCTAGAGCTTTGCCTATGTTTCCACCTTGTTAAGCCATTTAGTCGCCGTCACGTCGCCGTTATATCACTATCGCTATACTAGGTCACGCGCACCACGCCTATTAAGACCCTCTTCTAAGTCACCTAAGTGTACTGGATACCAGATAGGCCCTTATAGAGGGGCCTTAACGAGTTCTCTAGGTAGGGCCTTAATAAGTTCTTTGCGGTGGCCTTGGGGCCTTAATAAGTTTCGTATAAAGTATCTGCGACGCGTTAACCTTAATAAGTTCTTATAAAAGGAGGATCCCTATGCCTTTGTCGTGTATACTTCGTGATCTTAGAGCTAGTGCAAGCCTAAAGGTGTCCTGTTATACGCCTAGGACGCGTCTATATCAACTGGCTAGATAAGGCCAGTTTCGGGCCTAGCTGCGAGCCAGGTAGTTGTATATCAGGCGGTTTTCATATCCTAGTTTCCCTTGCTAGGCCTCCCTAGATGGTAGAACAAGAGCTTTAAGCGGAGGCAGTGAGGCTCCTGGTGTTGTTAAGGGTGATGCTTTGTACGTGTCGCGGGCCCATCACCACAGAGTCGAACGACAGCGCTGCACGCGCTGCGACGGCTCTCTACCATCGCCTCTGCACTTGGCCATCAATAGGAATAGGATTCTAGATGATGTTTCCACCCGCGGCGACGTGGACGCGTGCAGTAGGGCTTTGCGGGCTATATGTAAACTATATAACTAATAATAACAATACCCAATTATTCTATGCGTAATTAATATAATACCTTAGATACTGTTCTAGTGTCTAGTTTAGTCTTTTCATTTATCTATCCGTTTGCGGATAATACGCTGTAGAGGTTACTACGCGAACTCCTTATTCTGCTAGAAACACTTCCTAAAATACTACTATTGTAGAAGGGTATGGTCTCTCTTAGATAGGAAGTCACGGTGTGGTTAGTTAATCAGTTAGTTGTAATTAGGCAGTAGGGAAGCGGTTAGTAAGAAGAGAAGAAAAGAGTGTATTAAAGAGAAACTGTGTGTCTGTTGGCCCTGTTAGAGTTATTAAAGACTCTAAGGGCTCCAGACTAATCTATATAAAATATATGGAAGGCCTAGGCTCTTCTAAAGCTATACCCAATCTAGATATTAAATCTAGGGGGCTAAATTATACTACCACATACCTCCCCTACCTAAGTTGTTGTCCCCTAATAACTTCTAAAACTCTAAAACTCCTTATCTTTAAAATAAAGGCGCGGTAGGTAATTATATGCGTTCCTTACCTTTACCATAAACCTAAGATGGTAAATAAGGAGACTCCATTCTGGTTAAACAAGACCATTCTTATCCGCCTGGCTAAGTAGTACAAGATGTATTAGACTGGCGGCTCTTAGATAATATGGCTCTTTTACATCCTTCTACTTGCTTAGTTCTATCCCATAATTCTTTAGGCAGCTCTATATAACTCTGTCCTTCTATAACAATTGGGGGTACTCTACTTAGATCTACCATAATAGTTAAAGGCTTAATTCCATTATTAATATAGTAGAAGTACAAGCGGCTGTTAAAGCGCTTTACTTTAGTTATATATATAAGCTAAAACGCATCCTTATAGTTCTTAACGGCCTTTAGATAATAGAAATGCATCCATTTTACAACTTTATTCCTATTACCAGTAAGAAGAAGATTATAATCTTAGATTACTGCTAGAGAATCCCATTATTATTTACTAAGAAGGGTATTAGATAGAGTGCTGGCAGCTATAAGCTTAACTGCTGTAGGGAAGCAATATAAAATTGCGCTATAGAGATTGGCATGTCCAGATGGTGTATAGGGCGGCACTCTTAAGTCTTAGTGCGCATCTGCCAACTCTGTCTAAGTACCTCCTTTAGTGACCTTAAGGTTATTATAATCGTCCTAAATACCAACAAACCATAGTAGTATTATTCTCTGGGTCCTAGTTAAAGGTCCTTTTACTCTATAAGGAAGGTAAGGCATAGTTATATACATATCTCCCTTCTTATATAGCTGAGCTACCTAGTTAGTTGTATATTTCTCTATGTCCTTAGCGGTCCAGTTATAGTCTAAGATTTTATGCATAAATCCGTTACCCTTAGCTAACCCTTGTACTTTAAGATCTACCCACTATAATTTTAAGTAATAATGCATGCTGGGAAGAATAATTATATAGTTATCCTTAGTCTTATTATCTAGAGAAATGCTCCCTTAGATTATATTAGCACTATATCCACTTTTAAGGAGTAAGGGAATATTAATATTAATATGGCGGAAAGCTGTAGAGTCTCCTTTAACCGCGAATTTTGCATAATAAGGGTAGGAAATAAGTTACTACTAGCTGTTAGGCCTAAGAGTGTAATAGAGGCGATAATACTAAGGGTCTTATCTTATTAGCTATTAGTAGAGACTATAGACTATTATTCTTAACCAGCTATAATTTAGTTGCCTATTAATCAGATGCTAATAATGGCGGTATATGCACATTTCCTTATTAATTATTACTAAGATGCTAGAATCCTACTACTACCCAAACACGCTTAAAACCATAGATCCTTCTCGCTGCTATATATCTTAGTCGTTTAGTAATAGCATTTAATTAAGTAAAGCTTCCCTATTGTAGGAAAACCTTAATACTAAGTTATAAATGAACTTATATGGTCCTAAGGAGTTAGACAGAACTAAAGGCCTATAAGCTTTTTAGAACTAGAAGTACGTAGTAGGGTCTATCTTTATAGTGCCTAAGTAATTATAAGCGTAATATATTAAATAGAGTCTATGATATAGCGTGGTATAGTTTAGACCCTTTATTACTAAACCTATACGCCCTTCTATGGCTTATATATATATCTAGTAAACCTTACATATTTCTAGGTTTAAACCAGCCGCCCTATACCAACTGCGTAAAAGCTTTATAACCTTAGTTGGTTTAATTTTAGTAATTTAGTTTAGGGACACCTTAAGATAAGCTAGCATATTGTCCTTGCAGTCACATCCTTGTTTTATATAGAGTATCGCCATAGTATCTATAGCCTCCTTAATATATTCTTTATTATCTCCCAGCTTAATAACATTTTTATTAAACAGCAATTCCACTCCTAGCCCTCCCACTTCTAGATGAGTAACTATAAGCTCTCTCCTTAGATTCCTCCTTAAAGAGGATACTGGCAGCTATAGGGGTAAGCTAATAGGCGTTCTAGCTATAAGAATGCTTTTATTTATAGATAATAAAGGCAAGTCCACTAATATAGGCAATCCTTACTAGGATGGGCTTGGCATAATACTAACGCCTCCTCCTTAAACAGGTGTTAATGGCTAAAAAGCTAAGGGATTTATTACGTTGAAAGTATATTATAAATATGCTTGTAGTGCAAGAGCCAAGCTTTCTCCTACTTATCTAATTCTGACATTAGTGACCTCTAGTCCTATAGTAGTTAGTCTCCTACTTCTTAGCGGTAGGTCCTTATTTAGAACAAGGAAGCCAGTTAAGTATCTCCCTAAACTATGCTTATTTACCACCTAATCTAATATTACTCTTTCTAACATTTTAGGCGCGAGCGCAAAGTCAGTCGGCTGTAGTTAAGTAGTGTTCTTAATACTATATCCTAGATAATCAAGCCTCTCAACCAGGGCTTTATTAACTCGCGCTATTACTTTATAAAGTAGGTAGATGGTAAGCTTTTGGGCAGTAGAAAGAAAGTAGTAGAAGACTGCGTATTTTAGCAGTCTGTTAAGAACATCCTGTCCCTAGGCTTTTTAGATGGTTTCTCTAGCTTTGTTACATTAATTCCTTTAATCTTTTGCTATCTTACTAACGTTAGAGATGTCCTTAAAGATTGTTAAGAATATATCCTTTTCTAGAGATACTTGCAACCCATTATTATAATTAACGAAATTAACTACTACACTAGCAGCATCTGCGTAGTTCTCTCTCTTGAGCAGAATCTTATTATAGATTTAGATGAGCACTATATAACGCTAATTAACTATAAAGCCTCTAACTTCTATAAGGACATTATTAATCTATCACTTAGCTCCTTTATATAGTACTAGTGGTCTGCTAGATAAAGACATAATAAGTATACTGTTGTTAATTCTGCTTAGTTTATACTTTAGCTAATTACGGTTATCTTTAAGGTTTATTAAGGGCGAAAAGGTGAAGTTCTTAATAGGGTTTTCTAATATAAATGGTCTACCAAATCTAGTGGCGGTGTGGAGTTCTGCTGGCGCTAATCATTAAATAGACTAATTATGATTTTCCATCCCCAGGATAGAAAATCACTATTAGCTTGGTAAAGGCGGTAAGCGGAACTAACATCTTTGCAGTGAACAATACTAGATGGTTATATACAAACATTCTTTTATTCTTACCTTACTATTAACACGCATTAGATTCCTGTAACTAAAAAAAGCAAATAAGAAAGTATAATAGAAAGAGCTTTAGAAAATACAGTAAATAAACAGACAGATTGCGTAGCTATTATCTACATCCCCTCCCTCACCTTAGAACTTAACTATCCCTTAGTTAAACATTTTATACTCAGTTCTATTAAATAATCTTTCTAAAACACACACTTTTTAAAATACGCGGCGTTGCGATACTAGTGGATTTTATATAACATCTTCCTTAGGCTCTAGCTCTACTATTATTTCTTATAGTATAGTTCCGCCTAACTGGTTAAGCCAGTCCTTCTAACAGACCTTAGATATCTATTGTTAATAAAACCTCTTTAATCTATTCCCTAGAGTTTAATTGCAAAATAGCGTGCTATTAAAATCCTTAATTAAGTACTATCCTTTATAAGGGTAACTCTTATATACACAGAACGGGCCTAGCTATTTTGGATCCAACTTATAACTGCTAAAATAGTCTTGCTTAAGCTATATATTATAAAGCATAACTATATCTCCAACCTTAAATCTGTTCTGGTGAATGTGGTAGGTATTATTAAAATGCTCTTTATTTACAACTCTTAGTTGTCTTATACGCGCAATAGCTTCTTATATATCTACATCTCTTTAGTTAAACTGCTTTATATAAAGTGCTAATAGCTCTACAGTGGTCCGGACTGTTTCCTAAGGCAGCGTCTACTAGGTAGGTATGCAGAGTTTAATAGGAAGGACGTGCTTATATCTATATATAACCCTTACTAGTGTTATTCCCGTAGACCTCTTAACAGTCATTCTATCTGCCTATAAGACTATATAAAGATTGTCTAGCTATAAGCCTTCTATCTTTGCTAAAGTGTCCACTATAGGCTTATAACCTCGCTCTATAAAGCCTTATAACTATAGGTAATATGCAAAAGCCATAACCCTCTTAATGTTATAGAGCTCTGCAAGTATAGTAGTAATATTAGTATTCTCTCCTCCACTATTTATAGAGAGCTGTCTAAACACTCCCTATTAGCAGATAATATCTTTATAGAAGAACTTTATTATACTTTTTATATCCTTATTCTGAAGGGCCTAGGCTTCTACCCATCTAGATATATACTCTTAAGTAATAGCCAGGTATTAGAACCTAAAATGGTTTAGCGGCATAAACATAATATCTACTATTACTTACTGCTATAAGGTGGACTCCTATATGGGGTATATTACTTCTTCTTCCTATCCTAGCTATTACTATTAGCACTATAAGCATAACTTAATATGCTATAATATTTAATTCTATAGCCCTGGCCACCAGTATTAATTTAAGACCCTCTAATATGTTCCCTCCTATCTGTAATGTCCACTCTAATTATAAAGGCTCTTAATAATCTCCTGTTAAGTAGTCTTGTTATTAACTACCCTTTACATTAGTATATTCTTAGACTATTAGCGGAAGAGCTGTTAGTTACACACTAGGAACCTTAGTATATGCCGCTTAAACTTTTTAAATTCCTTAGTATTTATCTTCTTTGGACACTGTAAGGTTACTAGCCATTTTATAATCCTCTAAGATTCCTCTAAATATAAGTCTTCTAATAGTAGACCCGCTTCTATTTTAAGAGGGCTAGCCGTATATTCTAAGGCACTTAGCTTATAGTTAATAAACTCTTTAATATCCTTAGTCAGCTTATTAGGTCATTTGCTATTAGGTGGCCGTCGCGAAAGTCTATTAGCTAGGCTATTCTTCTTCCCTAGTATATATCTAACATTAAAGTTCTATAGCTAGATCTATACTAGCCATCTTATTATTAAGGCTCTAGGTAAATTAGTAGTAGTATAATTTAGTTATATAACTAAGGTGCTTATATCCATCTTAACTATAAAGCGAACGCCGTATAGGTATATGTGACACTTCTTTAGCGCATATAGTAACGCCTAATACTCAAGCTTTTCTAAGTTATATTTCTGTTCCGCTTAAGACTAAATACCGCTCTTATATCAACATAGGTGACAATGACCTTGTATATCTAGTTGTATAAGGCTGCACCCCTATCCATTTTTGCATCTATTAATAGTAAGAATAATTAGCCTAGCCCCTTTACTATAATCCAGTTAAACCAATATAGGTATAGTAGTGATAGCATGCTTTAGAGTCTTTATAGTGGTAATCTGCTCTATGCCCCATATAAATAGAACGTTTACTTATAGCAGTTAGAAGATTGGCTCTGCCTTAATTGCGAAGTCTTCTACCTATATTTAGTAATACATAACAACTCCTAGGAATGCTTAGGCGGACGTAATGTCTTTATAGTCTCTCTAGTAAACGATCTTTACGACCTTTAACTCCTCTAGATATTATCCCTTACTATTATAGTGGTAACTAACTACTATAATCTCGTCTTTATAGAAATAAGACTTTGTGCCTAAGATTATATATCTAGCTCGTTCTAAATCTGCAAGCACTCTATTTAGCTATATAATATATTCCAGAATGTATCTGCGTACGCCTAGAAGACTCTCTTCTCCATTATATACTGTCTATAGGCCTTTTACTATAATATTATCTAGAAACAGCAAGGCATAGTATAGGATGTGTCGTTCTAGGATTTTAGTAATTGTCCTTATAAACTGGGCTACTGAATTTGTGCCTTTTATAGGTACTATTGTTTATTATAGAAGCCCCAAAGGTATTGTAAAAGCTATTAGGTTCCTGCTTTCTATATTAAGCTCCAGTTAGTTATAGCTAGAGAAGAAATCCACTAGAGATATAACCTTACACCCTATAAACTCCTTAGAAAACTTATTAGTATATAGTGGCAAATTTGCGTCCCTAATAGTTACTTAGTTAATATTTATTGCCGTATTAATTAGTTAGTACTTTTTATATTCCTTCTTACTTATAAGAAACCATGGATTTCTATATAGGCTTTTGTAATATTCCAGAGTCCCTTAAGCTAGTTATTCTTATAATATGCTTATTACTTCTCCTTATAGGGCCCTTGGTATAGGAAAGTTTAGTACTTACTATACTTTATATAGCACAGTCTTAATCTTTAATAGTAGAGTTATATCTCTGCTAATGTAACCCATCTTAGAGAACTCCCATGCTAGCATCTCTTCTTAGTTAAATAGTATGGCCTTAAAGATCTCTCATTCTCTTAGCTGAATATCCCCTATAATTATGCGCTCTAATTATTTTGGCTTCAGTTATGCACTATAGGCCAGCTTAGTATATTATAGCTTAAGGAAATGATTATATGGACTAAGAGGCAACCCTTAGATTAATGCCTTCTGTCTATACAAGGCCACCTCTTACCATTCCATTATACCTTCTATAACTGTTCTATCTAGTGCTAATAAATTAACTAGGTGGACCTTATCTATCTTTTATTTATACGCAGTTGCTATATTTATAGCGTTTTATTAGGCCTTACTCTAGTAGCTTTCTATTTACATTATAAATAAATCTATTATCTTTAATATTTAATATATAAGGGACCTAGCCTTTGCTTTAAATACTGGCTTCCAATTCTTTCTTAAGTGTTTTTTTAGGACTTTCTTTAATGTTTTGCTGTTGAGCTCTCTCTATTTAATATTGTGGTCTTCTTTCTACTAATAGCTCTGTCTAGCAGATATCCAAAACGGCAAGCGTTTATATTAGAGCCGCACCTCATTTCCCTCCTCTTTAATCTTAATATCCTCTTTATCCTAATACGCTAGGTTATAAGTAACCCCAGATATAATTCTAGTGGTCGCACCGGTTATACATTTCCCAAACTATTGTCCATACTAATGCCTTTATTTAGTTTAAAGAACATTACATTCTTATAGGACATTAAGAACCTTATTTTAACTCTGCCATCTTTTAATTAAATAATATAAGATACCTAACCTATTGCGGTGCGTTTTGTTACTAGTTTAGCCCTTACCAACCATAGCTTATTAAGTATTACCTTATATAACATTTCTCCTATAGTAATAAATATTGTAGATATTAAGACGTCACCTATTACTATAGGGACCGCATATACCAATCTAATAAACTTAAACTAAGTCCTATTAGCAGATGTTAGATATGCACCTTATAGTTACAAAGGCAGACTTAATATTAGTAAGCCGTGTTATAGAGCCACACTTTCTTTAATAAGGTTAAGCTCCGCTCTAGAGTTAATTAAGTATTTAGCCCTTTTGTCTCCTATCCGCGCTTCTACTTTTAGGCATTGTCTTTAAAACTAGACAAATTCTACTTCTTATTTAATCTAGTCCACTTTAGTAGTTGTTAAGCCAGCCTAATCAGCATGGAACGCCAGGTATACTAATAACACAGATGCCTTAACATCCTCTTACTTCTATTGGTAAGGCTCCGCAAGGGGTAGTAGAAGAGGCTTAAAGAATAGCCTTGCGACCTTAGGCATGTACATAAGGCAGTTACTAACTATAACTTTAATAGTTTTTGATAAAATCTTATCTGCCATCACGGCTGGGCTTAGGACGTTTCCCTTTAGTATATCCATTATCCTAACTAGCTTTAGTTGTGGTGCTTTAACTGTTGTTATTACATCTGCTATTTGTTCCGTCTATCTTAGCTATTTAGTATAGTCTATTTTATTAATCTTATTATTACTTAACAGTGGTTAAGGAGCTTGCTGCTAGGGCTATAGTGTGATTTGGACATATTCTCCTGGTTATACATTTTAAACTACTACTGGTTGCTAACCAGATGGTTTTAAAGGCGGTTTTATCACTCTTACTTCCCCTTACAGTTTCCTAAGATTATATAACTGTGGCATAGGCTGCGACTAGGTTGCGGCTCCTACCAAATTAATGTATATTAACTCTACTTAGTACACATCCTTTTAAGACTTACCAAGTTCTTCCTTACTTTTAGCGTTGCTTCCTTCTATAAGCTCTACTAAAGCTGCCTTTAGTTAGACGCCTGTTACTAGAGCATTAGGATTAATATTCGCATTCTACTTTAGCTAGTCTTTAAGGAACTTAATCTAATTATTGCTTGGTAAATATAGAATTATATTTCCTAGGCGCTCTTATGTTCTAGCACAGATTCGGTTGTTCTTATTTATATATAGAAAACCATAACAAACTAATTCCTGGAGCTGTGGACACTAATTAATAAAATAGTAGGAACCCTTGTATCTATAATATGTCTAAGCTTATGCTAGGTATATACTAAAGTTTCCTAGCCCTCTATACCTTCCTAGGCCCGGCTTATATTATTCTTATAGCGCTTCCTTATAGGGCAGCTACGGTCTATTATTATTTAGTGCTGGTTATAGGCCTATTTATTCTTACTGTACTGACGCCCTATTTAGGAGCTGTGTGTACTATATTGGATCTTAGCAAATCCTATCTAGGAACGGTATTAAAAATACAATACCTGCCAATTTAACCGTCCTAAGATTAAGCTTCTAGAGTTAATTAGTGAGTTTCTCTAGCTTAGGGTCCATTTTTTAAGTTATTTGATGGGTACCTGCCAACTTACTTAGCGGAGAAACTATAGGCAGTTAAAGGGCAGTATCTCTTTAGTTAGTTACAGCTGGTTACTAATTATGGAATTGTCCAACTAGCTAATAAAGGCCTTGCTCCTTAGGATTTATTATTAATAACTAATCTATGCCTTTATGCGAATTAAGCCTGTCTTCTATAGCTCTCCTTATTAGATGGAAGTTAAAAAACTCTTATCTATTTGGGTTGGCTCCTATTTTAGTTATGGTATATCTTTAATATTTAAATGGGAGTCCCCTTACGAACCAGTACCCTTAATTATGGTTTTCTAAATTACCAGCCTTAGTAACCTTTTAGGAGATTAACATAAACTGCCTATAGTATTTATATATACTGCTAGGTAGATTGTTCCTATACTGCAGCATATAAGCTTCTAAGAATTCTACCGTTTTAACTTATTAAAAGTAGTTACTTCCTTAGTAGTCTATCCTAAGCTTTCTTACAAGTTCCGTCTAATTGCTAATTATAAACTTAGGTAGGCTCTAGATCCATGTCCCTATCTAATAGTTATAATACTTTAGAAGTCCTTAATGCTTCTTATTGTTTATAACATAATGTTAGATACATAGTTGCTTATACTGTTCAATAAATTACAACACATTTTGTTCTGTAAAGTAAGGGGTCCTAGGAGTTCCTAGAGCTAGCATAGGCTAGGCCATAATATATACCTTATTTCATTTTATTGGTGGTCTAGTAGGATACGGCGGACCTATAGATTCTTTAGGGATAGGTAGGTGGACCTTGTAACCCTTATCCTCTATCTATTAAGAGTTATTAGTCCCTAATATCATAGGAGTTAGAGTTAGTATTGCATCCCCTAGTTTAGGAGAGACTCGCGATTTAATAGGCTGCTTACTTTCCTCTCCCCTTTTAGCACCTTTATTATTATTATAGAATGGACCTAATATCCCTAACAATCCCTTTACTAGTACTGTCGCCATTATTCCTATAAATTTAAAAGTAGCTCCTATAAACGCGAGAATAATTATATAGACCGTTGCAAATATAGTAAACGAAATATAGAAGACTTTTCTCTGCCGTTCCTGGCGTACCATAGTCCTTTCTTTTATCCTCCGTCTTGCTGTGCTACGCACTTATATTCCAATCGCTGTTCTCTAACAACCATTCCTATATAGAGACCAACCGTTCCCATACAGAGACTGAAAGTATTATTGGTTCATTCCTATGGTAGTGGCTGCGTACCGGTCGCTAATATGCCCATGCTTCTTTGCCTCCCTTTCCATGCATCCTTTTTCTGTCTATTAGTTCTTTTACAGTTCCAGATCATTCCTATGCGTCTCCTATATATATAGCACTAGATTTCTAATCTAAAGAGCTTACTATCGTCCCCATATAGAATACTATAAAATATGTGGGAGGGTACGGTCTCTCTTAGATAGGAAGTTATAGTGTAGTTAGTTAGTTAGTTAGTTATAATTAGGCAGTAGGGAAGCGGTTAGTAAGAAGAGAAGAAAAGAGTGTATTAAAGAGAAACTGTGTATCTGTTGGCCCTGTTGGAGTTATTAAAGACTTTAAGGGCTTTAGACCGATCTATATAAAATATATGGAAGGCCTAGGCTCTCCCAAAGCTACGCCTAATCTAGATATTAAATCCAGGGGGCTAAATCACACCACTATACTATAAATCTTAGATCTTTATCCAATATAATCTTATTTAATGCTCCGTGTCTTGCGAACACTTCTTTTATATAGATTCTAGCGATATCTTCTACTAATATCTCTTCTATACACGCTATAAAGTATCCCCACTTTGTTAGCTTGTCCACTATTACTAAAATCACGTTATAATCTTGTCCTATAATAGGATCTTTTGACTTTAGTAACTTAATAATAAAGTCCTATAATATAACCTCCTATGGTCTTCCTAGTACTTTAACAGGTTATAGCCCTCCATACGGCTTATACCTTGTCGGTTTATTCCTTTAGCAATCTGGATATTTCTTTATAACTTGTCTTGCTAGTCCCCAGATTCCTTAAATAATGTACTCTTTTTAAAGTCTTAATACTAAGCCTGTCACTCTATTATATCCTTATATTATTCCCTTATAGAATTCCTTAATAAATTCTTTTGTAATAGACTTAGGCACATACATTGCTTCTCTGTTTTTATATTGCTCTAAGTCTAGATCCTCTACCTATGCTTTTTAGATCTTCTATATTTAATTACTTTTTAGTAATTTATGGATCTAACCTTCTTTAGTTGCTATAATTCTTAGATAATTATACCTAATTAATCTATCTTAATCCTTTCGTAATAAAGCTCCTAATAGCTTTTTATCACTTTATAGTTTAGCTTTTCTGCTTAGAGCATCTGCTCGTGCATTGTCTGTACCCTTAATATACTGAATTTCAAAATGGTATTCTGTAAGCATTTCCGCCCATCTAACCTGTCTTTAGTTGAGTTTCTTTATTATTAGGAATCCTGTAAGGTTCTTATAGTCTATCTTAACCATAAATGGTTCTTCTATGCCTTATAAGAATGCTCTCTATTCTTTAAGCGCTGTAACTATACCTAGCAACTCCTTATTATAGATATTATAATTTAACTCTAGTGGTGTTATCTTTTGACTATAGTATGCTACTAGATGCTATGTGTCCTGGTGCTTCTATAGCAAATATGCTCCTAGTGCAAAGTCTAATATATTTATCTTAACAACCGTTTTTAACTTTAGTTGATAGATCTTAAGGATTAGTTCTTAGGTAAACAACTCTTTAAGTTCTTAGAACAGCTTCTTTTACTTACTACCCTAAACCTACGGTTTCTCTTTCTTTATTAGCCTGGTAAATGGCTTAATGCTTTTTAACCACTGTGCTATAAACCTCCTATAGTAGTTACAAAACCCTAGAAATAATCTTAACTATGTAACATTCTCTGGTTCTTACCAACTCACTATAGCTTTAACTTTCTTTAGGTCTATGCTGATTTTTTCTAGTTTAATAATAAATCCTATAAAATCGGTTTTTCTTATAAAGAACTTGCATTTCTTAATTGCTACTAGCATCTGTTCTTCTTATAGTCTCTTTAAGACCCATTTTATATGTTCTTTATGTTCTTCCTTACTCTCTAAGTAAATAATAATATTGTTGAGGTATACTATAATAAACTTATCTAGGTGTTCTCCTAACACACTATTAATTCTCTTTTAAAACGTTACTGGTGCATTTATAAGTCCAAATTGCATAACTAATGGTTTATATAGTCCTTCCTTTAACCTAAAAGCTGCTTTCCATTTGTCGCCTTCCTTAATCCTGATTTAATAGTACGCCCATCTTAGATCTATCTTTATAAAGATCTTCGCGTTGCCTATTCTGTCTTAGATTTCGCTAATTAAGGGTAAAAGATACCTATCCTTCCTAGTAATGCTGTTTAACTGTCTATAGTCTATACATATCCTAAGTTTTCCGTTTTTCTTTGGGATAAACAATACTAGATATTCTGCTAATAACTATAATGGTCTAATATATCCCTTACGTAAGTTCTCCTGGATAAACTCCTTAAGCGCTACTAACTCTGTTTTAGTAAGCTTATAAATTAGAAAGAACTTTAGACTTATTTCTTCTTCTAATTCTATCTTATAGTCCCATACTGTATATTCTAACAGCTTTTCACTTTCTAGTAACCATAACTTTTTACCATACTTGCGGTATCTTTTTAGTACATAACTTAAGCCTCGCTTAGTCTCTTTATATATTGCTCCAACTTGGTTTGCTATTACACTTTGCGTCGTTAAGTATCTCTAATATCAACCTAACCTATAACCTAATTAATCTTTAGATTGTACTCCTGTAACTAAGGCATTCCTAGTATCGCCTTATCCTATCCTAATAGTAGGATATTAAAAGACATTCTCACTGGTCTCCCTTTAATAGTTAACTAAATAGGTCCTATTTTGAGATTAATAATGCCTCCTCTATAGGCTATCTAATCTTCTAAAATTGTTATAAGTGGATACGGGTATTCCTTCTATCTATATAGTAACCCCATCCTTTTTACTACCTTTGGTAATATATGGTTTCTTATTACTCCACTATCTACCAATACTTTGAACTATTAATCTTGCCATTTAACTTATAAATTTAGGTGTTGTCCTTAAATTCCTTTAAGGGTTTAAGGCTCTAATACTAGTTCCCTCTAGTCCTATACGCCTCCCCTTTTCCTAACTGCTAGCTGCTAGATCCTGTTTATACTTAGTCCAACTTAGGCCAATACTTAGTTCGTTTCTTTTCCTCTATATACTATAGACAAGTATTCTCTAGGCACTCCCACCACTATTATCTATCTAGGTATTCTTCTATAAGGAATCTTCCTAGTTAAAGTATTAAGTCTCCCTAACCTTGTACTTCTACTAGGTGCCATCTATATATATACTTAGCGTCCCTAAACCGCTTCTCTTCTAGTACCTAATATATCCTTACTAGGTACTTCTGGTTCTTATCTTTTAGTGCTCTATGCATGTTACACGTGTTATCCATATAAGCTATCCACGATAGTATATAATGCGCTGCATATTTTGGGTTAACTCTTAGCTTATCTTTACCCTTAAGTTTAAACCTATACCTAGTTAACCTAACCACTGGTATCTCTATTGCGGGTACTAAGATTTATTATTTACTTCTCTAGTCCCTAAATCCTTTTTTTAGGTTCCTTAACATTATAATTAATGCTCCTTTAATGTAACTTATACGCTTTTCCGTAATGGGTTAGTCTTAGACTACTTTTTCGTCTAGCTATATATAGAAGTCTTCCCATTTATTGTTGTGTTGTTGCCTATACCACTTTCTATATAACTGGTTTAGTGTATATAGTTTGTCTGTTAGAAAGTACTATATCATCGCTATATTATAACATCCTTTGGTATATCTTTCTTTAAACCTAGTTAGGATATCTAGATCCTCTTCTTGTTCTAGTTTATCTAACCACTTTGCCCTAGGTGTCCCTATACTTAGCCTATTAGTAACTATTTATACGGGTACTTTGTCCCTTATATAACCTAGCGTAGCTAATCTCTTGTCTAGCTTTTACTCTTGCTATACAATAATTCTTTATCTAAACTTATCTATAGTTTCTTGTTTTCTGCGTCTTGCAGCTAGATCCTTATAGTTATCTTACTTTTTAATTCTGGTATTAACTTTTTAATCTTTAGGCTAAACACTATATTCCCTTAGGATTGCTAACGTTCTTATTCATTTCCCAAACTTGTAGTTCTTAAACTTGCGTCCTATACTCACTCGTTTATTACTAAACTAAGTTGCTGCCCTTTCCTATCAGTTTTCGTCCGTTATAGGTCCTTAGGTATATCTTATCTCGTCTTAAGAATCTTAAGTGTCTCGCATTTTATCTTAAGAATCTTAAGCCTATAGCCTTTTGCCTTTATTAAGTGATAAGCTAGCACTAGCAGTTGTCTACTTGCTTAGTTTCTTTTAAATATTACTCCTATTATCTTATAAAGCGATGGAAATTGTATCTAATGGTGTTATAATACCTATTACTAAACCTTGTTTAGTAATAGTTTTAGTCTCTACTTCTGTTTTAACTTCTTTAAGGTTTACATACTCCTAGTAAGCTGCCTTTATTGCCTTATTATTGGTAAATACTTCACCTATATTAAATTTATTGTCTTTAATGTCTAATCTATAAGCTAGTTTGCTGGTTTCTTTAAACTTAGATAATAATGGCTCCTATAGCCAATAGCTTGCGCCATACTTAGCGTCCTTATAAATTCGGCATGCGTTATTATAATAAAACGCGAAACTATTAATTAAACATTCTTTTATTCCTTATAGTGCACCATTGTCCCTCTATATATACATGCCGTCTACTAGCCTTATTCCCTTTACTGCGTGGTTACTTTAACTACCTCTACAGTCTCTAGCGAAATAACCTTATTTTCCGCAATTTATATAAGCTCTATCTCTAAACCACTAATTTTGCTATAGAGTCCGCCTAAACATCTTCTACTACTAAGATCCCTAGTTTAGCCTCTACTCCTTAGTCCTTTAATTACTAGATCCTTAACCTTTAGGTTTCCATAGTTTCTTTTCCTATCTTTAGGTTTCTTTAGTACCGCTTAGGTCTATTGGCTCTGCGCCATTCTATAGTTTTTAACTCTATGTCTGTTGTTGCGTATTCTGTGCCTTATATAACTATAGAACTCTATCTTACCCTTTCTTAGCTTGTTCCCTTTAATAGATCCTATTATTAATCTTTATTAACTAGTTTATTAACTCTCTTAGAGTATCCGCATCTTCTATTAGGATAATTATATCCTAGACTTTAGCCTTAAGTCCTTATTTATACTATGCTATAAGCGCCTTATTATTCCACTTAACCTATATAGCTAGTGTTTAAAACTGCGTTATATACTTAATTACTAAAGTGCATTATACTAAGTTCTAAAGCTTTTGTTCTACTATAGTTGTGGCCTCCAGGTCTCTAAATATCTACATTAGTTATTTCGCAAACCCGTTCTAACTGGTAAATATATACCATACGTCCTAGTTAGTAGTTGTTATGCTATTAGCCTATATCTCCATAAGATATAGTTTAAACCACTTAAGTGCTCTCCCTGTTAGGAATAATCCTATATAGGCTACTTAATCTAATAATGTTACTAACTTCGCTCCTTCCTGTATAACCTTAAAGTATATCTACATAAGAAATCCCTTAAGCTTTAACTTTTCTCCTAAGAACCGTTTAATTAAAGGTAACTTAATCTTTGCTGCTCTAATTCCATTAATGCGTTCTTTAAGTATCCTATTATTATCTTATAAGTGATTAACCATTTCCTATAACTAACCTCGCGTAACCACTTAAGAATCCCTATTATCTATACTAGTATCTCCTAGCCCTAAGGTTGTAGCTACCGTTGACGTTATTATAACTAGTACTTTAGGTGGCATATTATTCGATCTTATTTAATACTATAACCTTAGTAGTAAATATGTAACGGAACCTTGTAGCAGGAACCACGGTGGGTCCTATTATTAGGCTGGGTATATAGGTAAGAACAAATCAACAACGTAATAATAATTAGTAGAGTAGTTGCCTAACAGATTAACTCTAATTATATTCTAAGATTTACTACAAAGAGAGAACTATCTGAGTAGGGACTATAGTCCTTTAAATACACAACTATACGCCTAAGAAATCCCTTCGCTCTGTTAATCCGTTAATCTGTTAATCTGTTAATCTACTTACAGATCCCACGTTCCTCGGATCCTACAGATTACAGATTAACCACGTGACCTCAGTTACCATTCCTCGTCACATAGTTCCACCGGCTCCATCCTGGACCGTGCCTATATTAACTAACTAGCTTCCTCCGACTCTTCTCCAAGTAGTCGTAATATCGTACTTAAGCTGTCCGTAACAACTAGCTTATATGGCCCACTTACTTATAGATTACGTTATCGCGATAAGGATTATCTAAAACAACCCTACTCTAACCTACTAATTAAAAGGCCTAATCTAAATCCACATTAAAGCCAAATCTACATTGGAGCTCTAAATAGACCCCGCTCCAAGTAGATCACTAAAATACTCCTTAGTAGCCTCTCATAGCCAGCCTTTAAAAGGCTTATTAACTACAGTATTAAGTGGTTGCAATAGGCTTGTACAGCTGCTTGGAATTAGCGCTGTAGTAATATGGCTATTACATAGCTTTTATAGAATTGCTTATATCTTATAGAATGAGGCAATATCTATAATAAGAAGATTATTAAGCCTATTAAGTCTATTAAGTAATAGGCAGAGTTCTTTAGTAATCCACTTATTAAACACCTCTTTATTATTATAAGCTGTTTTATTATAGGTGACTGTAACTTCCTTGCTATAGTAGTGGCCTTCCTACTTATAAATTTGTCCAAAAGGACTAGCAGTGCCATAAAAGATAAGCTTCAGCCATATTCTTTATACACCATCTATAAAGATATAAAGGATAAGTGTTACTTACCTCTTATTCCACCTACTCCAATTACTTTTACTAGAAACAGTTTTTGCTCTATAGAAATTATAGGTATAGCCATCTAGATATTCAAATGGAATTGGGGTCTCATTAAGGTTAAAAATAGTCAATAAATTAAAGCGATTTGGATGCATTATTTAGTGTAGTAATTAAGGCCTATAAGGTTGTGAATTCCGGCGAATAAACCGTAAGAAGGAGTTAATAACTTTGATATATTCTTCTAGAAGCTTTAAGGCTTGTTTAGTAACCCTTTACCGCGAAATTCCATATCTCTTTATAAAATTGTTGAACTAGCCATATAAGAACACAAACAACTGTCCACAGTCTGGATAATAGCGCTAAAAGAGTTCTCTTGATGTTTGTTAAAACCAGCTCCACTGAACAAGCTGGCTAGCTAATCTGTGTGCACAGAATGTATTAAATAACTCTTGCTCCATTTCCGGCCATTAGTAGGTCCAACCTTGTCTAGGTAAAGCTCTACTTCTAGCTTTTAACTCTACAATTTTATCCCTTTGTCGCCACCAGCCTTTTATTGTTGGTTCCGGTATCTTCCAATAGGCTGATGCCTCGGCAGCAGTAGGAAGGCAATATACAGTGCCATTAGGCAATTCGGTTTCAGCGTTGGCACAGCCGGCTCGTGCTTGACGTCTCTGATTATCCTTAACTCGGTGGTGAATAAGGAATAGAAGAACTTGTATTTTTCGCTCGCGGGAATAGCTTCGCTTAATACGGGATATTGGCTTATGTTGCTTGTACGAACGCGCGTCTAACGGTGTAGTTTTTGGCCTAGGGCGCTTCTTGGACGGTAGAGCATGTTGGGTATTACCACTAATTTCTTGGAGAGGCATTTAAAGCATTTAATAAGAAGCATTTGACAAAGGGGTTAATTGAATTCGCATATTACGGTCCTGACGCGGACCTCAGGACCTTTTGTTTGTTGATATTGGCAGAACCTGACCGCCTACTTAATATAGCTAGATGCCGCAACCCCCTTGCTAGCGTTCGATGAATTTCGCAAGATTCTACGGTACAACGTTGAAGGCAACAGAACCGTCGCCCACCAGCGAGGCTGTACAGCCCTTACAAAACGCAACCATAATCTCTCAGACCCTCGGGGAGGAATCCACCTCGGCGCTCTGTAATTGGCTGCTGAAGCTAGCGCAAGCGCTAACGTCTGCGGCGTACATTAGGTTGCGGCGCCGGTCGCTAATTGGCTTAGGAGTTTGCAGGAGTTATAGGGGTTACAGAGGTGTGGCGGTGCCAGCCGCTGATTGGCTCAGGAGTTTGCAGGAGGTGGATTTTCTCTCCGAGGGTCTGAGTCAACTGAGATAAAGATTGCCGTGATATCTTCCACTGGATCTAATGGGAGGATTCGCCATTCTACCGGGCCAATTTAATTGACCAGGTGAGTGTCGGGGAAGCATACTATACTACACGGGACGGAGAATCATTTTTACTGCATTGCCAGGAGTGTCGAAAGGGAACACTTGGTTCATGAGGTATTACAGCTCAGAGAGCGCTACAAAGATGAAATAAACTCATACTTTGCTTCTAGAGCATCGCTTCTAAAGCAAGGCTTCTACTAATAGCTGCGTAAGGGATATTGAGAAAGAAATGAAAGCGGACGTGTATTATAATCTGTCAACCGGAAGTCCGTGCGCAGGTTCAAAATGAGAAGTCTGTCTATTGAATGTGGCTCTAGGGCCTCTATATATACATGAGGAGGGTGACTGAGTCGGTGACCGAGTCAAGGGGTCGGTGACCGAGTCAAGGTGGCACAGAAATCCGATTCATAATATTTCAAAGGCTAACTGAGCAACTAACGGGTATTGCTCGTGGTATGGAAAAGGAAATCTAGGAGACAGATTCTTTTGTGTTGATATTTTAATTAAAGAAATGAAGAGGCTGTGAGAGTTGCTCTGATACGATGATTTGGGGAATTCTCAAATAGATAGGAGAGTGATTGTTGGGTTGTCCCGCGCGCCGCTGGGCAGAAAACTCGGTTTTTGCTGTCGTAGTCGTGCCCTCGTGATGCTTCAAAATAAAAAAGAAGACTAAGAGATCCTTTGTATGCCGTCTCTAAAATACCTCAAATGCTTCTTCTAGAATCCACGCAAGGTGGCGATAAATGAACAAATAGCTCATCACGTGTACGGCTTTATCAACGATGCGTGGGATAGCCTTCTGATGACCCACGTGGCATGAGAAGTGATAGATGTCACCACTTAGTTATATTCCACCTCAGGGCTGAGCTTGACCTAGGCAGTCGTAATTAGATGTTTTACACCTACTACTACTACTACTGCAAAAAGTTTAGCCGCAGCTTATCATATGCTTGGATATCGTTCAATGGAGTGACTTTTCGATACATAATTTTATTACCATGGCTGCTCGCTTTCTAGTTGTCACAAGAGAATGAAGGATCAAAATGGCCTAAGAGCAGTCCTGGAGCTTAGTACCAAAATTTCTCGATTTCCGTTGGTAGCGTTATTATCAGAGGCGAAAATGGGGCTTGGAATGCGTGGCGGAAAAGTAAAAACTCAAAGCCAAGAGGATGGCGAAGCATCTTCTTTTCTTTTAACAGAAACAGCCGTGGGCTGGAAAATCTCCGACGACGGCCTTTATGTTGCAGATTGTTGATCTCAATGACAGAATGGTGGGGAACGAGGGCTATTTCCTTTTGTATTTGCAATTGTACTTGCACTTGCACGTTCACTATCTTTTATTTTTCTGCCTGATTAACTTTTCCTAACACGTTTTTCAGCCCCGCCGTCGACCATGGGCAGCTGGGATATAAATGAAATACGGGTATGCACTGGTATTGGTCATGATTACAAGACGCTGGATTGTTGACACTTGTCGCATCCAAGCAGGCAGGAAAGTTTCCCAGTGGTGAATTTGGCGGTGCCCTGCTATACCCCACCAACTTTGTCACGGCTCGTGCACGCTTACTTATCGCTAGATTCGTTCGCCAAGAGCAATTGCCCAATGGGAGAGAAGGAATAAAACCAGAAGGGTGGTGCGATGACGCTAGGGTGCATGACCGGGTGAATTCACGTCACGTTGCCCCACCAAAAAGCAACACATTAAGAAAAAGAGAGAGAGTTAAGCTCCTCACCTGACCGAGCCCTTTAACCCCTCCATCCCTCAAATTTTCCATTTCTTCTCTCATTCAAATACTCTCAAATATCCATAACCACCTCGAATTTACCAATTGAACTCCTAAACCCTCACGAATCTTTCATCATGCCTATCCCAGTCCCAGAAGCCGACAGCCTTAAGGACTTGTTCAGCCTAAAGGGCAAGGTCGTCGTCGTGACTGGCGCGTCCGGACCAACTGGCATTGGTATCGAAGCCGCCCGGGGTTGTGCTGAGATGGGAGCAGACGTTGCAATCACATATGCCTCTCGCCCTCAGGGAGCAGAGAAGAACGCGAAGGAGCTGAGCGAGAAGTACGGCATCAAATGCAAACCATACAAGTGCCTCGTCGGCGACTACGCCAACGTCGAGCAGCTGGTTAAGGACGTCATCAATGATTTCGGGAAGATCGACGTCTTCATCGCCAACGCTGGCAAAACTGCCGACAATGGCATTCTGGATGCTACCGTCGAGCAGTGGAACGAGGTCATCGACACCGATCTTACAGGTACCTTCAACTGCGCCAGGGCCGTTGGGCTGCACTTCAGAGAACGCAAGACCGGCAGCCTCATTCTCACCGCCTCCATGTCTGGACACATTGCCAACTATCCGCAAGAGCAAACTTCCTATAACGTCGCCAAGGCTGGCTGCATTCACTTAGCCAAATCTCTTGCCAACGAATGGAGGGACTTTGCCCGTGTCAACAGCATCTCTCCTGGTTACATCGACACTGGTCTCTCTGACTTCGTTCCTCAAGACATCCAGAACCTATGGAAGTCAATGATTCCAATGGGTCGTGACGCCAAGGCCAAGGAACTTAAGGGTGCCTACGTCTACCTTGCCAGTGATGCTAGCTCCTACACCACGGGCACCGACATCGTTATTGATGGTGGATATACAACTCGTTAGATGAAGTTAGTTTACTTAGATCTCTGATGGTGCTACATGGTGGATTGGAGTTTTTCCGAGATCAAAAGCAAGTCTCCGAGGTATGAAACTGTGGTCCGGCCGGCTGGAGTTTCTTCCATCTTGCTTTTGTATCTATACTGCATCGATTAAGTCCATCTTCCCACACACTGTAGTTATATACCAAAGCTCACTCCTCGGAATTTTCTTTGAAGTGCAGGCTTGTGTTCTTGCGCGGTTTTCGCAGACTTGTAGTAGTTTTGCAACATGAAGTCTACTTGTGCTGCGGCTTAAGATGTGATGGACTTCAATTTGGGGGGCCGATACACTCCGATGGGAGCAATCCCAAAGCTCTTATAGGTTCCAATCCCGTTTCTTTGCAAGAGCAGTTTCCTGCCTTACAGCTAGGTCAGCTATAATTTCTTCACTGCCGCCGCCAACGACCTGCAAGCCGCGTCAATGTAAGATCTCAAGCATGCATTCAGCCACTTGACTCACTATCATTCTCAAATCTCGACTCATTTGCTCTATTGAGGCGCCCAGCCCTCCTCTTTGATATCCCGCACCGCTAAGAACCTGCTGGGCTTTGCGGTTAGCCATTTCAAGGATGCGTCCTCCGTGAGCCTTGGATAACGCGATTTGACCAGCAATTTCGGGGACCTGCCACCCTAATGGAGACTTCTGAATATGGTAGGCTAGTTACTCAAGCCACGCCCAGTGGTTTTCGACATAACGAGCTATTGTAGCAATCTTGTGGCTGATAATCTGGTTTGATATAAGAGGCTTGCCGAATGTATGGCGAGTATGGGCAAACGCGACACAGGTGCAAAGACAGGTTCCGGGTTTACGGTTACAACCGACTGACATGATGAAACGCTCCTAGTGAACATTTTAGTCAGCTAAGCTATAATTTATCCTGCTCCAATTCAGGCTAGAAACTATTTACCTTGTTGAAATTGGCCACGACACTGCGGAAACCCTCGTTCTCTTCCGATCAGGTTCTCTGCAGGGACAAGCACATGATCAAGTTCAATGAAACTAGCTCCGCCGGCTTTCTGTCTACTATTTGGTATCCTACGCCACGAGAAACCCTTGGGATCACAAGTACGGAGATGCCTTTCATTCCTTCCCCACCGGTACGGACCACAGTCGTCATACGAGTTGCCCACAGTGCGCCCGTAATCCACTTTTAATATCCGTTCATGACGTAGGACTTTCAGTCGGGAGTCTTCTTCGCCGTGGCTTGGATATTCGCCACGTCAGACCCACCACTAGACTCCGTGATACCCAAGCAAAAACTCGTATCGAAATCGAACAGACCCGGCAACCACTTCCGCTTCTGTTCTTCAGTACCGTGGTTGATAATGGGTGGAGATCCGATCGCAGAAGCTCCAACCAGAGCGGTCATCACACTACCCTCCACACGCGACGTCTCGCCTGTCATAACAAGTAAATGGAATATGTCGAGGTCCGCCACAGGTGTGCCCTGCTGGCCCTGGGATATCGGCAGGCCGATACTTTGCTGGCACGTCGGCGAACGCGAAACCAGACCGGGCATATTTCAGCCGCTCTGCGCGGGGCGCATCGCCCTTCTCTTCCCATTCCAGCGAGTATGGAAAGACGTTCTTGTCAATGCAGGCCCGTATCTCATCCCGGAGCCGTTTGTGCGTCTCGTTGTAGTAGGGCGATGCTAGGGAGCTGTACCAGGCCGGTTCGCTTCAGGGGGCCAAATTTCAGGTGTTCTTTGAAGGAGGCATTATGGACGGTATTAGGATCCTTTCTTCAGAAACACCGATGCGGCAGGGTGAATGGTGGTCGGGGACAGGTCATTCTAAGCGCTGTGTAACTGGTAGAAGATGTTAAGTAGTACAGCAGTTAGCGTCCGAATGATAACTTATAGGGACAGCACGAGGTTGAGTGCCGATGCCACTAACAAACGTTTTCGCGAAGTCTCGTGATTTGCAAGCGATCACTTACCATTTAGATAGGCAGCAGTTACAATAAATTCGATCTGTGCTGTCGAAGCTCAGCCTTATCTCGCACACAAGCTCCGTTCTATGAAAGTCGCTGAATTGACTATTGAACATTTCTCCCATATTGGCGGCAAGAATGGTCAGCGCAGCTTCAACTTTGAACGACCTCAATGACGACGTGTTATATGAGATATGTTCGTTCGTGAACGTTCTGACTACAGACTTCGACGGTAGTCTAGGTCCAGTCTCATTGAAGAACCTCTCCCTGGTCAACAAACACTTTCGGGAATTATCCACGCCGATCTTGTTCCGAAATGTACGCATGATAGGACCAGCAGGTAAAAGTAGGATGATGCTCGAGGGTGACTGGATAGCTGCTCGGACTGCAATAGCGGTGTTGCAGAATTCCCTTGTGAGGCATATCAGGTGGGCTCGATAACGTTTCATTTCATGCTTTCAAACCTGAGTGTACCGTTCCTGCTTTAAATTAAAAAGATGCAGACATAAACGCCTGGGCTAACTGAGGTGCAGAAACTTCAAGTTTGATATCTACGGAGCCAGACGTCCAACTCAACCAGCAACGAAACAGGATTTTGAGCAACTCGTAAAGTTCCTTGTCCGAATGCCTCGGCTGAGAAAGCTTGTGCTGTATGTTCCTCTGCCACATGCCTCAACACTGGAATCCGCTTTCGAAGTTGCCAACATTCTGTTACCGTCTGTGAACACGCTAGTTGTTAACCCACTTTGCGTATTCGTTGTAAACAAATGCCCGAATTTAGAGGCAGCCTCCACCCACCCACAATTTCATCGGCATATTCAGCGGCTACATGTAGCCTCACTAGGTCTAACTCAGAAATACAAAGTCACCTTAATTAAAGCTCCAAGCTTAGCGAAAAGATTGAGACGTTTTGAAGCTGAAGGTCTGTGGTGCGTGGACGATCTGCATGGTATACTTGTCATAATAGCCCCCTGGTGATCAAGGTCAATAACTGTGTTGTAGCTCTCGCCACAGTAGCGCCTAAGCTACGTTGGCTTGGAATGACAGGCACCCCGCATGCTTGCGAAGCCGATCCTACTTTGGTTAGTCTACCCAAGAACCGCTCTCCTCGCTCATAATTCAGTAATATCAAATTGTTCAACACCATTCGGATTCCGGCTGACGACTAGAATAGACACAGGAAAAACTAACAGCTCTATCACGATTCGAAAACTTAGAGCGTCTTGATATTGCAGGCGCGTCTGAACTAGGGTTTGAATTCGATCCTCCTTGGTGTGGAAATACTTATATGGGACTATGCGGAGCCGAACTACAGGGGGTAAGAGAAGCTCGCTGCAGGATGGAAGATATGGTGGCAAGGGCCGCCTTTTCTAGTTGTGCAAGTCTAAAAGAAGTATGGGTAGGAGAACGCTCTAAGGCACAGGCCGTACGCGGTAAAGATGGTAATATAGATAAAGTCATCTGGAGTCGTGGCGAACTGAAAACGGGTAGTATTGCCAAGTAGTCTTTTCCGGTTACGAGTAGCTAATACCCGACCTAATAAATACACTTGCGCGAATTTCCTTAGCAGGTATTAATTCCGGTAAAGTGAATCGCTTTGATGAGCATGGTTCTAAACGTACTACGATTAAATATGGGCCTTTCCAGGCATCTTCGTGCTCGGTCGAAAATGGCATGAAAAGCTTCCTGCAAATGAGTGCGACAAAGCTTTGTTCGGAATGCTTGATCACGTCTGTTCAGATTAGAAAATCCTTTAGTTTCGTGCATATTTTACAACGTTGATATCTGGTGCTGTCAGGCTGGTCTTGAGTATCCTAACGGATCTTACGCTAATGCGAACACAGGAATGTGGCTACATTATACTGTCTTATGCAGCCTTGGGAAGCAGGACATCACTTGCTCTAATTTTGTCAGTGAATGAAAGAACTGTAGTAGGCCTCACCGGCAATGGGTGGACTTTTCAAATGTTAAAGCATTCTGTTCACGCTTTAATAACACTAATAAGGACCTTCAAAGCTGGCTACTATCTTCCGTCCACTGCTAATATTACTCCTCTCGTCGAGCTTGTGAACTCGGATGCAGACACCCGCTCCGCCGTTGTTACCATAACTTTTGAATACATATCCTCTCACACTTCTGGGTTTCGCAAGCTGGCCCCGTCACGGCTTGATGTAGCAGGCAGCGTTAACGGCTCCGAAGTTCTCGCCATTGCGAGCTCTGTCTTTGAGTACTCCTCAACGGCCTTCAAAGCGAACCTCACAGGCCCGATCACATTCCTTGCTGGATATCTGCATGATGGCGGAACTCAGACGTCTTCAAGAATGGTGAATGTATATGTAGTTACACCACTCGATATGGCGAGACGCCCGGATATGTGGAAGATAACACGGGAATGGAGATGATGCATATATCATCCATATCAGCATGCGAGAATGTTGGTGTGTAGGGGATGATTTGGAGATTACGGCACATTACGATACGCGGGAGTACATGCCGATGATGAATGCAAATGGCACGCTGGTACCTGTGATGGGAATCTCGATCATTTTTGTCATGACTGTATCCCTTAACCCGCTGGCGTCCATGGAGTAAGTGGTCCGTGCAGAATACCCGAATCCAAACAACGCGTACAGTCGATTACGCTAATCTAATTGGCTAAATTTTATCGATAACGAATGGACGAATTTCAGCGGGTTAAGGGATACGAAAGATGCGTCACATGAAAAGAATTTCTAAATTTTGCAGGTGATGCTCTACTTAAAGCTGCCACTGTTTAGGGAAAATGGAGGTCGTACTCTAGGGTTACGCGCTGCTCTTACGGTCATTACAATCAATTTTTGCGGTTGAGAAGTGAAGGAAAATCATGCGATAAAGTTTTGTGTAGTTTGGCCCCATATGACGGTTCCTAACAAATTTCGTCTGTGCGCAGTTTTGATGTTCCAGACCGTCATGATGCTGACCGTCATAACCCTATCGCTCACGTTACTCGTCTGCCCTCAATATCTCTTTTTACGGGGATGTTTGACCGGAAGCGCTTAACTCCAAGCTTCAGCTATCAATCGGGCCGATCTGATGTTAAGACGGGACCCGAATAATTTCGGTCGGTGCCATTCAGGAGACTCACGGGCTGCACACTTAAAATTGGAAACATCTTTACGAACGGAATTCTTGGCATCGACGCCATCTCGGGGCTGAAAACTCAGGGGCTCGGAAACAACATGCGGGAGACAACGCTCTGTGTACAGCAGATACAAGGATGTTCCCAATTAACCTCGTCTTTGTGTATAATAGGACAGCCGTTCTGGCCCCTAGCGCCGAGGCTTCTTCGAAGAGTCTTTCGGAATCTTTTTAAAATCCGCTAACAACTATGTCTTTTTCGATTACCTGCTAATATCTTTTTAAAAAAGAACCCTATCTGCCTTCGGCTACTTTTTTGTATGCAATCAACCAGTCTCTCTCGCTATGGCACATGCAGAAAAACGACATGACGTACAGCCTAATGGCTTGAACGACTTCCGCCAGATACTTGAAGCAGTATTGCAGGCAAATCAGACACTGATCGCCCAGAATAACGCTCTGCAGGAGCTTCTTAGCCGGGTGAATTCTTCATCAAACTCAAGAACGACGGTACGATCCTCTCTCGCGGTCGAAGCAAACGTTAGTGGGCCAAGAATATCTAGGCTTCTTATAAACGACACTCAAAATAGTGCGGAGCAGGCCAACTCAAAGATCTGGGAAGGTATTTTCAGCATCAGCGCCCAGGACTCCAGTGACTTTATGCGGGCCTTCTATCATTGGACGCGCCCTTCCACAATGCAAGAAGTCTTGAATGCTGGCCAGACATGGACCTCTTGGAGCTATGCAGCGGCTTTCCCGGAACTTTCTAAGTTCTTAAAGCGCACTTCACCAGACCACCGGTGCCATTGTCAGGTCGAGATCGATGATTTGTTCAGCCTTTATGGCAAAAGATTTTCAGTGTCCTATAGCGAATCTAAGAACAAGATAGACGTTTTTTGGAAGACAATCAAGAATCGCCTTGCGTTCTCTTCCACTCTCTCGAACACAGAACCTGATGAATATGTTTCCGCTCGTCTTTTCAAGATTGTTGATCTTTCACCATTGGTGCTCACGGCATTATTAGGATCTACGCCCCAGTAAGTCTTACAATCGAGCCTCTATCAGTCCATTTTCTTGGGCAATAGTACTAATATGGCTAGGTCTGATCTGAGTTATATGGCGGCATTTGTCGAGCGACATCTCAAATTGACAAACTGGGGAAAAGTAAGCTTGTTGAAGTTCGGAGATATTGTAAGAGTCCACAATGATAATACCTAAAGGGTTTCCCTGACATAAAACGTAGGATTGGAGCTCATACACTTTCGAGTACCATTTTTCTTTTTACTACGTTACACCGGAGTACTCTGAGACAGATTCAATTAAACTTGATCCGAGAAAATGCCGCAGATCTGCGCCTTTCGGAAGAGAAATGGCAACGAAAACACGCTACATTCACGAAGAGACATTGTCTTTCTTGTTAGTTGGGCATTTTAAGGACGTTACGACTTGCGTACAGCTTGCGGAGTCTTATTTCAAGTTTGACCCTTACGCAAAGAAAGCCCTATCACATCCATTCCGCCACTACGACTTGTCACAGTCACCTGCATTAATGCTTCTATCATGGATCTCAGTGGGATTACATCACGTTCTGTGGCGTTGGCAGAGTGCCATTGAAGCGGTGGAAAGTGAAATCAAATCATCAGTTAGTCCAGCTGGGCAAAATTATTGGAATGCTAGGACCGTCACTTACTTATAATGTAGGCGCAAATTGTTTTTATGAAGGATAGAAGTGGTATGTGCGATTGGCCAATTAAGATAAAATCTTGCTAACTTAGACAGATCTTATGGCAGACGATCCACAGTTTTCACTTTCCAAAACATACTTTTGGGCACTGCAGGCATACAAGCTGTTCGAAGAAACTCTGCTAGAGACTATTGCTACGTGGAAACAATTCAAGGCCGAGTCATTACCGAGACTCCGTGATCCGAGAGTTACGCTGGACGATTGGCAAACTAGCATTCAAGACATTGACGACGCTATTAAGGAATTAGAGGTAAAGGTAACTCGAATTCGAAAACGTCATAAAGAAGTTAAAGGCCTTTGGAATGGAGTAAGCACAGCGGCCTCCATCCACGGAGATTCTATGTTAACAAGCGCTAAAGCTCACATCTGCATCTACTCTATTCGATAGCCGCACTACGGTCCGGCAGGGGGAAAACATTCGGCTTCTGACATACATCACTATTCTATTCTTTCCACTTTCTTTCGGCACGGTACGTGGCATTCTGTCTTACGTATATACTGTGAACTGACGGTCATGTCTGAGCAGAGTATATTCGGGATGCAAATTGTGGGTAACAGTTCTAAAGTCACCACTGCTTTCGCGATTACCCTTCCGGCCATTACCTTAGGAACCGCTCTCCTTGTTTTCAATCTCCAGAATATGTTAGATACCTTTAACGCCTTCTCCGAGCAGTGCACTATGTGGCTCCGTCAACGTATGCGGCATCATCGAAGGAAAGGTTGGAAAGACCAAGCGATTGCATTGCATGAGGATGAAGCTGTAGCACGTGCCCCCGTACGAAAAGCACGCCGTCAATCGAGTGGGTGGGCATACGCCTTGTTCATGCTAGAACACCTTTTCGTATCTCTTCCTGTTAGCGAGATTATTATCGCTCTGAGTTATGTAGGCCTACTCAAAGAAGGTCAAGTGACCGTACGCTTCGGAGCGAAACACCGAAGCAGTCCGTCAGTTATGATTGAGCATGGGAGTGAGGTCGATAACTCGGAAAGTACAATTCGGCGGAGAAGAGCTGAGATGATCAAGGAGCGGATCTATCAGTCTCTCGAGGAAGAGAAACAAAGACAGCAACAAGAGAAAGACAACGAGCGAGGGCCGGTGATTGCCGTCTTTATCAAAACCCGGCGCAGGATGTTGGAAAGAGTGAAGAAGATACTGAAGGTAGTTTTTGGAGTTGTCCGTGGCCTCTTCATACCGCTTTGGATATCACTTCTCATATTGGAATACGCCTTCCTCATCGCATTCCTTGCATTCAAACCTAGAGGTAAACCGTCTGATACCAAACCCCTTGCTACTCTTGCGAAATTGTCCCAGCCAGCCTGCAAGCCTATCTGGGTTCAAGCTTGGGAGGCTATGGGGCTGGATTCCCTCGTCCGCATAGATCGTCCATCTACCAGTCTTAACCGCGACGATACACATGCTGTGTCAAGAGTTGCCGGGGTTGCGGCACTTTTTACCTGCCGAGCAACAACCCCTCGTGATACGCCAGGAACGCCATCATCAGGTATGGTTGCTACACAATGGGCCGGACTTCCTAGGAGCAGTTTACGGCCATACCAGTCGGGCCATGCCATGTCGGAATCGTCACCAACCCCAGACATTGCTCTTGTCCATCTAAGAAAACAGGCAAGTGATGAAAGGACACTCCGCCCCGGTCTCGAAGACGAAGATACTTGCTAGTCTGCACCGGTCTATTAGGGAGGCTCTAGAGTATTGCCATGTGCTTTCTCCGCATTTTCTTATCAGCCAGTTATGCTTTAAACGCTAGTAAGATAGAAAACCGAAACCTAAAAATGGCCAGTGGCCCCTTCCAATCGAACGCTAGACGGTCGATCCCAAATCTTCAGTTCTGGTCGTTTAGCTGCCTTGTGATTACACTGACAGGATGCGTATTTCCACCGTTAAACCTCGCCTTTGAGTTACGCAGCTAGCGAAAACCTGTCGAACTGAATCGGATTTCCTTACCACCATCTTGATACTGGCTTCAAGTCTAGAACCCTATGTCTCAATACCCCGCTCCTTACCTCGTATGTCTCATCGAATGTCTCATCGAATGTCTAAATACTTGTTTCCATTACAGAATGACGACGTAGTCGTTATTCTATTTATAACCTATTTGTTACCTATCTGGTGTATATATAGAGGCTCTAGAAGCCCTCTTTAATAGAGAGAGTTCTTATACCTGGTTGTCCGTTTAACAGTTATAAGCCTGGTCCGTCTACTAAATTATCTTTAATTCCAAAGCCTTTATTCTAATTAATTATCATCTTAATTATAGACAACCACGACAATAAATTCTCAACAAGAAACTAAACCCGTTATTATATTATCCGTAATCCTTGCAAGCCTAAACGATTGGGATGAATGGATTAAGGTAATTAAGTTAAAAGTAAATAACAATTGTCTCTAGGAGTATGTTAACCTATTAATATCTGAGACTAAATTGCCAAAGCTTGAAGAACCTGTTTAAGCCTTACCTAAGGATGCTAATAGCTGGGGGATGACGAAGCTCGCAGAGCTAGATAAGGAGGAGAAAAAGGAGCTCTGTACGCTTAAAGCCAACTATAGGGAAGATATAAAGCTATACAGAAAACAGCTGTTAGCTCTTGATACGTTGCGCAGCCACATCTAAAGCTCAATCTCACGTACCTACCTTATCTACACGTTCAAATGCGTCACCACCTATGATGTCTTGGTGTCACTAAAGCAGAGAATTGCTCTGACTGATAACGCCCAAAAGCTTTGAGCAGCCACCTAGTATACAAAGCTTAAGAAAGCGCCTCGGAACCAGAACTTTAAGGTCTGGTTAGAGGAGTAAGAGAAGGTATATACTAAGTGCAAGGAGCTAGGTCTACCTAAAATAAATAGTAACTATTTAGTAAGAGACTTCGTGTACACAGTTAATTTAATTATACTAAGCTGGTCCAAATATTGGAAGAACTAGCTTAAAAGGATAGAGTGGAAGAAGGAGAAGCTTCCTGGCTTCTTTAAACTGGTTAAAATCTACCAAAATTACCGTTGTACGGAGCTCGCCCAAAAGGGCAAAACCCTATAAGGATCCTTTACAGCTACCTTTAAGGACGAGTTAAGCAAGTTACCAAATTTAAAGCCTAAGTTAAAGTCTAAATTGTTAGCAGATAAGTAAAAGAAGGAAAGGCGACTGCTGCTAGAGTGCCTATGCGGAAAGCGTTACTACTTTAATAAGTGCTGGTACATTCTAGAGTTGATTCCTTGCCTATTATGGTTTAAACCAAGTAACGAAATTTAGAAGAAGGCAGATGAAAAGATTACTAATGCGACGCCTAAAATTAAGGCTTGTATTAAGTAAATTAAAAAGAATAATTAAGCCAATAAAAAGCCAAAGGATGGTAACTAGTAGAGCTCTTAAGAGCCTAACGGAGGCTTTATAGTTTATTAAGTAGGAGCCTATAATATAGCTTCTAGTTATAAGCTTTGTAATAGTGTTATTCTTAACTTAGGAACTAACCTATACGTTATTAACAATTAAGCTAGATTCGTTAGTGATATTAAGCCTACCTCAGACCATATCTATATGGGCTTGCATATTAAAGAAATTAAAGGCTATAGCACAGCTATAGTTACAATTGACTACCTAAAAGGGAAGAGGCAGATATAGCTCTTAGGAGCAGCCTTTATACTAGGCTTCTATATTAACCTAGTATACCTCTAAAAGCTTAATAATAAGGGCGTCTATTAGAACAATAAAAAGAACACTTTTTACTATAGCGACAATATAATGTACGCCCACTATAGCTACTACTATGGTCAGAAAACTATTAAATATAATAAGCTAAAGAGAGACTTACCAGAGGCTTCCTTTACAACTTAATTAAAACTGGTAAGGCATTTATTAAAGCCTCTGCTGAATTAGGCAGAAGGTTATATATAGCACCAGCAATTAGGCCATGCAGGAAAAGAAGCAATTATATAACTACTTAAGTTAGTAACGGGCGCGATTCTAAAAGGCCTAATAATGGTAGAATATAAAGTATATAGAGTAAGTAAAGCTTATAAGGTAATATCTAGAAGAACACCAACTTAGTTAACGGTTCCTTTCTACAAAATCTACCTTAATTTAATACCTGGAATAGTTGCATTTAATGGCGATAAGTACGCGGTATACTTTCTTAATAACATAACGCGAATAAATAAGGTAGATATAATGGTTAAGAAGTCATCCCTTACCCAAAGAGTTATTACATATTATAATATTATTGAAAGACAATACGGCTTTAAGGTAGCCATAATCTATACAGATGGAGAGACATCTCTTAAAGACGAATTTAAGGATTAGACAGCTAAATGAGGAATTACTCTTAAAAGATTAGCACCTAATACTTAATTACAGAACGGTCCAGCGGGATAATCTAGGGGGGTAATAATATAAAAGGCTTAGTGTATAAGGATTAAGGCCCATCTACTAGAAGAGCTAATACTAGAAGCCTACAAAGTAGCTACCTATTTACTTAATCGGACGCCTAGTAGAAGACTTAGGTGGAAAACACCTTTTAAGAAAATCCAGTTAGCAATAGGTATAACACCACTAAAACCTAATATAGGACACCTATAAGTCTATAGCTGTAGGGCCTAT
>Ga0307507_10001860_pt1 | contig 46115 bp, 7 predicted proteins | sample 7_EM_MG_FD_207223 | JGI IMG/M metagenome (GOLD analysis project Ga0307507, IMG submission 207223) | Populus trichocarpa ectomycorrhiza microbial communities from riparian zone in the Pacific Northwest, United States - 7_EM | ecosystem: Host-associated > Plants > Roots > Unclassified | place... | reverse complement strand
GTTGCTAAGTAGGTTAATTGCGTGTTAAGAAATATATAGTTAGCTTTTAAAGTTGTTAAGTTAGTTAATTGCATGTTAAGTTAGTTAAATTGCGTGTTAAGTTGGTCAATTGCATATTAAGTTAGTTAAATTGCGTGTTAAGTTAGTTAATTATATGTTAAGTTGGTCGAATTACGTGTTAAGTTAGTTAATTGCGTGTTAAGTTGGTTGAATTGCGTGTTAAGTTAGTTAATTGCATATTAAGTTAGTTAAATTGCGTGTCAAGTTAGTTAATTGCGTGTTAAGTTGGTTAATTGCGTATCGAGTTAGTCAAATTGCATGTTAATTACGCGAAACGCGAAAATCAAAGTCTACTTGAATCTCATCCTGCGAATATTTTCCCGATGTGATCCATCTCCCTACCTTTTAGGACTTGCCTATAAGGCGCCTGCGAGTTACCTATAGTGCTTTACTACCTTACTTTTTGACCTCCTTGGGAACCACTGCTGCCGTAACAAGCCTACAGACGCGCTAGTATCGCAAACTTTGCTCTACTACTGTAGAGTTATTAGGGGGCGCCTATTACTCGCCCCTTTGCCTTCTATTACTATTTCCTTTGCAACCCGAAACTGGTCTAGCATATTTTGGCTAATAAGCCACTGGGTAACCGCCTTAAGACCTTTTTATATTAAGAGTAGTGTGTTATAGTTCTCTGTGCTAGCTACTAAGAGTATAGCTTCTTAGTTAGTGCGTAGGGGGCATAACAGTATTATATGTTTTGGTGTCTGTCTTGGCTGGCCACATTCGCATTTTAGGCTGCCTACTAAGACACCTACCTAGTAGAGCCAATCTTTTAGTCCTATTATCCCTATTCTTAAGAGTGTTGCCATTATATTTTCTGCCTTTATTAGGCCTTCTTAGAGCTCTTAAATGTTTACCCCCTATAGTATTAACCATACTATGGCTTGGGTTTCTCTTACCTAAGTTAGCCTCTATACCTTTAACTCCTATACGCCTCTCCAGTACTAGTCCAACCAGTATTATATTGCGGAAGATGGTTTCCTGGCGTTTTTTTATGCTCTACTTTAGCTCCTTTCTCTTTCTTGCTATTGTCTTTGCTGGCCTTTTACGCGTCTCCCTTCCTCCTCTATATGGGCCTGGGCCCTAACGTAGCACTATTCTTCTTCTGCTTTCTTTACCTGTTTCTCCAATATCTCTTCCCTACTTTGGGGTTGTTGGTTTGTTCTCCTACGAGGCGCCCTAGGGTCCCTCCATAGTTTATTTAGGCGTGTCTTGATATACTTTGTAACATTAGAGTTGCGTTCACTTTGCGCCCTTTGTATTGCTGCGGCTTCAATAGCTAATTATAATAAAGAATGCGAAGATGTTACGCCAAAACCTCTTAAATTTTGTATAATATAGGCCGCACCCTTTATCTTATTAGCAAAAAGATAAGATTATAAAATCTTTACTATAACTATAGAAGATATTAAGAAAGCACTAAAACTAAAATAATATACTAATCCTTAACCTCTTATACCTAAAGAGTACCACAATCTAATTAATAAGTTTAAAAAATAATTTATAGACTAACTAGCCCCATACTAAGATAAGCACAATTTTAAAATAGAACTTAAGCCTAGTATAACACTAAAGTTTAGTCTATTATATAGTATATTATAAGAAGAACTACTTATAATACGATAATACCTTAACAAGCATCTAGAAAAAGGATTTATTTGCCCTAGTTAATCTCTATTTACCTTACCCATACTATTTATTAAAAAGCTAGGAGGAGGCTTAAGATTCTATATTAATTATTAAGCTCTAAACACAATTACGATTTAAAACTAATATCTAATTCCCCTAATTTTAAAGACGCTTAACCATTTAGTAAAGGTATAGTACTTTATAAAGCTTAATATAGTTGCTGCCTTTAATAAAATCCATATATATAAAGGAGATAAGAAGTATATAGCTTTTCGTACATAATGGGGACTCTTTAAATACTTAGTAATGCCATTTGGCGTAAAGAACGGTCCTAGTATATTTTAGTAATATGTTAATAATATACTTCGCGAATTCCTTAATATATTTGTTACCGTATATATTAATAATATCTTAATTTACTTATCCTTACTTTCTAAATATTAGAAATATATTAGAATGGTTCTTAAACGCTTATAAGATATAGGCTTATAATGCAATATTAAGAAATATAAGTTTTACGCATTTAAGGTTATATACTTAGGCTTAATTATATCCTGCAATGGAATTAAAATAGACCCCAAGAAAGTTGCTGCAATTATAAACTAGGGAAGCCCTAGCAATGTACAAGATATTTAAGGATTTTTAGGATTTATAAACTTCTATTATTAATTTATTAACTACTTCTTAGAAATTGCCTAGCTATTAGTAAACCTAATAAAGAAGAATATAAAATTTTAAATAAACTGCTAAATACAAATAAGCTTTTAATAACTTAAAATGTCGCTTTATAACTGCTCTAATTCTTACTTACTTTAACCCTAATCTTAAATGTATTGTTAAAACAGACTTGTCCAATTATATGCTAGGTAGAGTATTATCGCAATATAATAAGAACGGTGAGCTATGTCTAGTAGCCTTTCTCTCCTAGAAACTCGTCCCTGCTAAATTAAACTATAAGATATATAATAAGGAATTACTTGCAATTATTAGATGCTTTAAATAATAGCGTCCTAAGCTTAAAGGATTATTATTTCTAATATGTATGGTAATAGACTATAAGAACCTATAGTACTTTATAACTATAAAGCAATTAATATAGCGCTAAATTCGTTGGGCCAAATACCTCTTATAATTTAACTTTAAGATTATATACTAACTAGGCAAACTTAACTAGAAGCCTAATATATTAATATAATAATTATAGGACCTACCTATAAACGCTTTAGACAAACGGATTACAAATTAATTATAGATCTTATTGCCCCCTAAACGTTTTAAAAAACTACATTCTATGTTTCTAAATATAGAACTTAATAGAAATAAATTGGAAGTTAATAAATGGGAAATGGAAATTAATAAGCTAATAGAATACAAATATAAAAACAATATATGGATAATAGATATAATAAAGGCGATTTAAATAGGAAAACGATAGTATAAGGATATTATACTCACTAAATGCGAAATTTAAAATAATTGATTATACTATTAATAAAAGATAGTAGTTCCGAATTCCAAATCTTTAAGGTTTAAGATACTCAAATTTATATACAACTCCCCTATAGTAGGGCATCCTGGCTATGCGAAGACCTATAAGATTATTTAACAAGTATACTACTGGCCAATAATGCACGACTATATACAAAAATACGTTCGAGCATATAGGATGTGCGTGCGTAGAAAGACCTCTTATGTAAAGAAACAAGGAGTACTTTAACCGCTACTAATTCTAATGCAAAGATAGCGCGACATCTTGATTGACTTTGTAGTCGACTTGCCTAGCAGTAATAGGTTCACAAATATCATGGTAGTCGTTGACCGCCTTACGAAAATGCGACATATGATTCTCATCGACTCGATTGATAACATGCGATGGAAAACACGATCTAAACGATTTAAACTTCTTGTTAAGTGGGAAGGATACGAAACATAAACCTAGGAAACCTATAACCAGATTAAGGCCAACGCGCCTTCCTTAGTAAAAGAATTCCATAAGGACTATCCTTTGTGGCCTGCTCTGGCTGGATGGATATAATATAAAGGTAAACAACTACCACCTAATATAAAGACACGAAACACAATAGCAGGAAACTTAAAATTAAAAAGAACTTAAACTATATTATCACGCTTATAAGGCAATAAGTTATAAATTCTTAACTAAATTAAATTGTTTTAGACCTTTAGCTAAAAGGGGGGGTGCTATAATAGGACTAGCCTAGTTATAGTAGGAATATCTTAGTAAAATACTTAACAGATAAATTTTAATACTTTAATTAAATTCTACCAAATTCTGCCAAGTTAATTAAATTCCACTAAATTCCACTAATGTAATGGAATTTAGTTAAAAGCTATTAAAACCCATATGTGCTTATGCCCACGCGTTTACTACCAAGACCCTTAAATATTTAGTTATAAGCTCCCTATATTCCTTTCTCCTCTTTACGCAACGTCTTATTCTCTACAAGAGCTATATACCTTTAGATTTAGATAGAATTTATATTGTTCTTTCAAATCTTCCCTAAAGCCTCTTTGCGCCCTTATACTATAAATGGGTTTTAAACCCTTTAGTAATATTCCTTACCCCGCTTATTATACCTTATAAGTTATAAAAGTAAACAAATTTGTAAAGAAGATGGAAAAACTATAAGAGTTCCTTACTAACAAAATAACATAGGCCTAATTGGTCTATAAAGCTGTAGTGAATAAGAACTAAACCCTAGCACCAGTTTACTAAATTAATAACTTTGTCTAGCTAGATATAAGAAATCTAAATATAAAATAACCTATTAAAAAACTTAATTGGAAGAACACTAGCCCTTATAAGGTCAAAAAGGTTATTTTTCCTTATGCCTACTAACTAAAGCTCCCTAATACGGTTAAAATCCACCCTGTATTCTATACGTTAGTCCTCTACCCTATTGCCCTTATATTAGACGCCCTACCTAGATAGATCTAGGACCCTTCTCTACTAGTTAAAGTAGATAGTAAGGATAAGTACCTTATTAAAAGAGTTAATAATATTAAGTATAATAAACAGATATGTAAATATATATACCTTATAAAATAGAGAGGCTTTACTAAGCCCTTATAGGAACCCGTTAACTCTATAAACCTTATATAAGCTATAGAAGACTTTTATAAACTCTATCTAGAACTACTATAGCCCTATTTTACAGAAGCTTAAGTTTAAAGGGGGGTACTATTACAGGACACCTCTATAACACCTTATATATATCCACCTATTTCTACTAACGTAGTAAAAAGAGACCAATTGTAAGACGGCAATTTAATGGTAATATACCGGTAATATATGGCAACCTAATGGCAATCTGCTGTATTCTGTGTTAGCGACTTAGTTAATCAAGGCATAAGCACGGGAAGAGGGACGCGCAAGCCTGTACGATTGGATTGTCTATAAACGAGGATCTAAAGCTAGAGAAAGGAAAAGGGAAGAAGGGTAGTGCTGCTTAAGGTTTTATATAATTGTCTGGTCACGTAACTACGGCTGTCTAAAACAGTAAGAAACTGTCTGCAATTGTCCGCCATAATCCACTACTACAATCCACCGTTTTCCACTAGCGCCGTAACATTACCCCCCCTTCCGAAAAAGCCTGCCCTTAGGCTTTATATATCTATAGGGTATTTTTATCTTTATGCTTAACAGGTAGCTTATTATCTTTGCTATACTAGCACTCTATCTACTTGTCTAGATACTTTAGGGGTCCTAGCTTGTTAGGGTATTGGTTATAGAATTCTTTAAGCTTTTAGGGGTAACCTATAAAGTTCCAGGCAGGGTACTAGGTTAGGTCTAGATTATAACCTTTTTATTAGATATAGTATTTTAGCGTTCCTTATACTAGTTTATAGGCTAGTATTTTATTAACTTCCTATTTATCATCGCCATTAACTTAAATTGGCAGTAGAGGCTTATTCTTTTGTCTAGGTAGTGGGTTATTTATAGCTTTCCGTAGCTTATCTGGTAAGAAAATAGGGTGGACTTTAATTAAGTCTGGGAGTTTAACCTTATATAAGTTGCCTTCTTTATTAAGGATCTTATATGGTCCTGCCATCTTATAGTCTAGCTTATAGCTAGGCCGCTCTATCTTCTAGTTCTTTATTATAACCTAGACCCTATTGCCTATAGTAAAGTTAGGCTTGCGCCTGTGCTTATTTGCCTACTATTCTATTAATTTTTAGGCCTTCTCTAGGTTCTTATAGGCTACCGTCTATACTTCTTCTAAGTGTCTTATATACTACTATGCTTCCTTATAAAATAGTTTTTTATATACAGTTTGTGGTCCTTCTAGTCTCTCCCAGTTAAAGCTTATATAGGGTAAGTATCCTATTTCTAGCTAAATAGGTGCAAACCCTATAGAGTTATAGGGTAGGGTTGCCTGGGCGTAGTCTATTATAGGTAGTAGTTTACTCTAATTGTCCTAAAAGTAGTTAATAAAGGGCCGGAGTCTCTGGTCTAAGTATTAGTTTATAATCTTTGTCTAACCATTTATTTAGGGGTGGTATGCTGTAGAGAGCTTTAGCCTAATACCTAGGATCTAGGTGAATTCGTTTTAGAAGGCTAATATAAACTATGGCCTGCGATTAAATATAATAGTATCCAGTGGTCTGTAAATTTGGTAGATATAGTAGATATACAGTTAGGCCGCCTCTTTAGCATCAATATTCTTATAATAGGGGATTAAGAACGGGCGCTTACCAAAGCGGTCGACTAGAATTATAACCATATTATATCTGTTGCGGTCTGTAGGTAACTTATAAAAGTCTATAGAGATATACTGCTAGGGGCGTTCTAGTATTAGGAGTGGCTTTAATAGCCCTAGGGTCTTATCTTATGGAATTATAGACCTACGGCAGTTGTTATAGTTCTATATATAGCGGTTAATATCTATAACTATTCCAGGCTAGTAGTAGAGGTTACTAATAATTCTACGGGTCTTATTTTTCCTAGGGTAGGCCATAGAGACCTAAGTATATACTTCTGTAATAAGCCAAGTCCGTAAATTCTGTTCCTCTGCCACCACTAGCCGTTCCTAGTGCTTAAGCAGTCCGTTTTTGAGGGACTATAGGCTAGTAGCGTCCTTTACCTTTTTACGGTACTCCTATAGAGAAGGGGCCATATAGTTTGCCTGCAATAGTTTATTAATAAGGTTAAGTTCTGTAGAGTTAACGGGATATATCTTAGCGTCTAAAGGGTCCGTATTTAGTTCTGCCTATATCTGGGGGTTAAGGTGCTCTGGTTATAGTAGTGTCTAGGTCTATAATAAGATTTTTACAGCTATCTGGTTATATAGGTCTTATTTACGCCTTATAAGAGCATCCGCACAGTTTATAGCGCCTAGTCTATATATAATTAAGAAGTTAAACTAAGATAGGATATCTGCCTAGTATGCCTACCGGGTTGTAAGGGCCTTGGTTATTATAAAGTATTCTAGGGCCTTATAATCCAAAACTACCTTAATAGGCTTAGGGGTCTCCTCTAGCTATATACGCCAGTGCTAAAAGCTAGAGATAATAGCTAGCATTTCTTTGTTATAGATGTGGTAGTTTAGCTTAGTATCTATTATAGTCTTTAAATAGTATACAATAGGGTGCTATTCTCTGTTAGGTTGCTTCTAGGAATAAACGCTAGCTATTACGCCGTCTAAGGCATTAGTTTTTAGCATAGAGGGCTGTTCTAGGTTAAAGTGGGCAAGTAGGGGGGTGGAGACTAGTTATTTCTTAAGCTTATTAAAGGCCTGCCTATATATAGTGTTAAAGTAAAAGGGTTAGTCCTTTTAGGTAAGTTGGCTTAGGGGCCAGGTAATTCTACTATAGTTCTTAATAAAGCGTTAGTAGAAGTTACAGAACCCTAAGAATAACTGTACCCCCTTTACGGTCTTTAAGGGTACCTATTAGTTAATTACAGCTGTCTTTTCTAGGTCTGCCTTCATTCTGTTTATACTAATAATAAACCCTAGGTACTTTATACGCTTAACACTAAATTCCAATTTCCTAATATCGGCCTAGAGGCTGGCCTTACGGAGCCGTTGTAGGACTTTATAGACATGCTCCTTATATTCTAACTCGTTCTTAGAGTAGATTATAATATTATCCAGGTAGGCTGTATAGAAGTCGTTAAGGTAGTTAAAGAGTATATTGTTTATGTACCGCTAGTACGTAGCTAGTCTATTAGTCAATCTAAAAGGAAGTACTTTGTATTTATATGTTCTATAACAGGTCTAAAATATAGTAAGATCTTCTAATCTAGAGTCTATCCTAATCCGGTGAAAAGCCTAATAGATATTAAGCTTAGTAAAGATCTTAGCTTTACTTATTTAGGCTAGAGTCTTATTAAGTAAGGGTAGTGGATAGCGGTCCTTGCGGGTTATATTATTAAGTTTATAGTAGTTAATGCAGAAATGGAGTCCTCTATTTGGCTTTTTAGTAAAGAGAATAGGCGAGTTAAAAGGGGCTTAACTAGGCTCAATAAAGCCCTTATTTAGGTTATTAATAAGGTACTACTTTATAGCCTATAATTTAGCAGTAGACTGCTAATAAAGGGGGCTATAACTAAGGGTGTCTTCCTTTTCTTTACTTATACCACCTTTTATACACTTCTATAAGCGTATATAGTTTATCTATAATAAAGTAGCGTCTTATTACTGCTTTGTGATATCCCTTTGTATATCGTTCTTTAAATCTTAGTAGCATATTGCTCTATTTCTCTTCTTCGAGTTCTATGAGCCATTTTGCTCTTAATATACCGTATCTTAGTCTACTATTGACTCCTATTAGTCCTAACCTCCAATTCTTAATATCTAAATAGCCCCTTTTAGCCTGCTATTCTTAGATCCTTTTATTAAATCCTATTTAGTCCTTATCTAGTTCTTTAGCTAAAACCTTTCCAAACCTTTTATTTGACTAGTAGTATCTAATTCTTTAATTATAATTCTCCTAATATATCGCTGCTGTGTTTACTAGCGAAGTCCCTAACTTCTTAACCTACTCTCTCTAAGAGTCCATTTAGTCCTTTAGCATCTTGCCTTTATTAAGTGCTAGAGTAATCCTTTAATTATCTTGCCGATTATCTCGTAAAGCGATAGACATTGTATCCAATGGTGTCAACACATCTATTACTAATTCGTGCTCTATGGCTATCTTAGTCTCTACCTCTAATATTACATCCTTAGGGTTATCGTGCTCCTAGCTAGCTACACTTAATTCCCTATTACTTATATCCTCTTCCTTTATAAAGGGACTTTATGCTAATATTTCGGCTAACTACTAGCTATATGTGGCTATAGGGTCCTTATCTAGTTTATAGAGTTTATTTAACTCTTTATTATTTAATTTATTAGTTTCTTTAACCTAATATAACTTTAGTTCCTATAGCTAATAGCTTACGCTATATTTAACTCCTTTATAGATTTAATATATATTATTATAGTAAAAGGTAAAGCTCCTAATTAAGCATTCCTTTATACTTCTTAGCTTTTTATTATTATTATAGTCTTATAGCGTATACGTCCCCCTTACTGCATTATTGCCTCTTTTACTTCTATAGTCTTTAATATAGTACCCTTTTTTACTACATCCCATATAAGCTCTATCTAAACTATTGCTGCTATTATAGAGTTCGCTCAAACGTCTTCTTCTCTTAAGATCTATAGTTTAGCCTTTGCTCCCTAGACTTCTAATTACTTAATCCTTAGTATTTAGGTTTCTATAGTTTCCTATACCACTTTTTAGTTTCTCTAGTACCACTTAGGTCTATTAGCTCTATGCTATACTATAGTTTTCTTAGTGCCGTTCAATGCGTCTATTATATCTTATACAATTATAGAGTCCTATCTTAACTTCCTTTTTTAGCCCTTTTTCTTTAATAGATCCTATTATCTACCTTAATTACTTAGTTAATTAATTCTCTTAGGTTGTCCGCGTCTTCTATAAGGATAATTACGTCTTATACTCTTAACTTTAGTCCTTGGCAATACTCTACTATTAACGCCTTATCGTTCTAGTTAATCTACGTTGCTAATATCTAGAATTACGTAGTATATTCTATTGCCGATCCCCTCTAGACTAACTCTTATAGTTTCTATTCTGCTATTACCTCTATATAACGGAGCCTTGTAGTAGGTACTACGGTGGACTCGTTAATAGGCTGGGTATATAGGTATAACCAAGGTTAACAACATAATAATAACTAGTGGAGTGGTTGCCCAATAGACTAACTCCAATTATATTCTAAGATTTATTATAAAGAGAGAACTATCTAGGTAGGGACTGTGGTCCTTTAAATACATAACTATACGCCTACGAAATTCCTTTACTCTGTAAGGTACATATACTCTATCTACTTTATCCTATAGATTATATAGATTATATAGATCACATTACGTGACCTTGGCTACCATTCCTTGTTATATAGTTCTACCGGATCTATCCTAGACCGTGCCTCTATTAACCAACTAGCTTCTTCTAACTCTTCTCTAAGTAGTTATAACATTATACTTAAAGCGTCCGTAATACTATCTCCCTCCTTTTTATCTTCGTCCTTAAAGATTCCTAACATCTCCAAGTCGTCTACTAGAGGTGTAATGTCCGTTTAATCAATTTGGTTAATATCCTTACTTATTATACCTAAAGCTTCTTCTTCTTCTTCTTCTTCTACCGTTTAACGTACTCGTACTATTACTGCAATACTATCGCTAGGTAAGGTTATACTATCTCTATATTCTTGTTATGTAAAAGAGGGGTTGGCTTGTATTACGCTAGTAGTCCTTTATCTTAGCAACCTTTCTCTTACTTAGAGTACACTAAAGCAAATATTTAATTATCCTATAACGTTCGCTCTATTTCTAACGCTAAGTATACGCGTCCTATAACTCTTAATAGTCGTTAAGTTCCCTAAGTAACTTATTATAGGGTCTTATATTTAATTTACTACCGCGAAGCTTAATAACAAGCTCTTAAGTACTTTAGGTAAGATTTGTCGTCTCTAGGATAAAGATTACGCTTATACTAAGCGGGTAAGGGATAAGGAGCGTCGCGCTCTTAAGGCCCGCGCTTCTACTTATGCTTGACTGCTTTATCTTAAGAAAGTATATAAGAAGGTTCGTTCTAAGGAGTGGAAACTTATTTAATAGGGTTTGTCTAAGCTAGGTAATAAGAGAGTAACGTCTTTAGAGAAGGAAATAACTTTAAATAATATAGTAGCTGCTCTTCCTAGGTCCCTCTTAGGTAACTTATCCTTTAGTAATCCTTTTTTAATATTCTCTAACCTACTTTCTTCTAATACTTCTATACCTTTCCTATAGCGTTCTCTAGGTTGCTTAGTAGTTCCTAGGTAGTCTTACTATAGCCTATCTACTTTACTTTATACTATATTTTATTATCTACATCCTTGTAACTAATAATCTTTAAAACTTGCTATTTATCTTCTTCCCGTCCTTTGTATATATCTTATTTATAAACTAATAGCTCTATATTTCTATATACTAGCTCTAGTATTACAATATACTATATAGGGTAGATCTTTATTTTAGCTGGTAGGTTTAACTTATATGTAACCAATAAAATTCTCTTTGCAATTTTAAAAGGTCCTAGTCTAATATAGTCCAACTTCTTACTTAGTCGTTAAATTTTGAAATTTTTATATAGTAGCTATACTTTATCTCCCTCTTTAAGATCTAGTCCCTTAGATCTCTTAGTGTTATAGTACTTTTTTATTCTCTATTATACTATCTTAGCTGTTTCTTTAAGGTTTGTATAAAGATTTATTAACGTCTCTATTCTTTCTTTAGCTATGCTACTTATTTTCTTTACTTAATATAGCGATAATAATAATCTTGGCTTATACCCGTAATTCGCCTTAAATAGTGATATTCCTATTCCTTCCTGTAGTGTTATATTGTATATAAACTATATAACTAGTAACAATGACACCTAATTATTCTATGCATAATTAATATAATACTTTAAATACTACTCTAGTGTCTAGTTTAATCTTTCTATTTATCTATCCGTCTGTGGATAATACGCTATTAAGGTTACTGCGTAAACTCCCTATTCTACTAGAAACACTTCCTAAAATACTGCTATAAATCTTAGATCTCTATCTAATATAATTTTATCTAGTGCTCTGTGTCTTATAAACACTTCCTTAATATAGATTTTAGCGATATCTTCTACTAATATCTCTTCTATACACGCTATAAAGTATCCCCACTTTGTAAGCTTATTTACTATTACTAAGATCGTGTTATAATCTTGTCCGCTAATAGGATCTCTTAACTTTAGCAACTTTATAATAAAGTCCTATAATATAACTTCCTATAGTCTTCCTAGTACTTTAATAGGTTATAGCTCTCTATACAGCTTACACCTTATTAGTTTATTTCTTTAGCAATTTAGACATTCCTTTATAACTGTAGCTAGAATATATTACATTGCAATAGTGGACATATCACGAGGGCGGCCAAGCCGCTAGTGGTAAGCGAGCCAATGGCGATTTTCCATCCCGGGGATGGAAAATCGTGATTGGTTGACGGAAGTTATGGGAGAACACGCGAAGAGCTTTATCCTTTACGACGCGTAGAACTTAGAGAATTAAGATCTACCTATAACACCACATAATACATATCATCGTAATATATGTATTCTGCACTTTGTTAAAGCATACCAACACTAATTAGTAAGCGTATACAGATCAGGAAACACGCAGATAGCTTAGAAGACAGTTATACTGTCCACCTTGCAGCAGATTGGAAGATAGTTGTACTTATCCACCTTTCGTATCAGCCTATTTCAGTTAAAGAGAAGAAGAGAAACCACTTAGGAGTACTTATTTAGTATCTATAACAACTTCTAGACATCTTATTCTATCTATTCCAGAAGATTACTGCGTAGAACACCTTACCCTTTACCCTATTAACCGCCTCCTTAACCGCCTCCTTAACCGCCCCTTTAACCGTCCCCTTACTTTTACCTTATAAATCAAAACACCTTATCCTACTTAACGGCCTCCTTAAACCACCCCCTCAACGGCCTCCTTAACCGTCCCCCTACCTTTACCCTAAAGTACAAGATATTAGGAACAGAGAAAGACTAAGAGGAAAAAGCAGCCAAATAGGAAGATAGAATTAACCTAACGGAAGTCACTAAGGACGAGCTAACCGACTATATACAATGCAAAATGTACATATATACGGAGATATATAACCAGCTAGACTTAACACTCTGGGAATTGTTTTAGAGAGATTTTAAGGACTTTACGGTTAATACCTTCACGAAAATCCCCTTATACTGGCTTTAGTACTTACGTAATTATCTAAATATTAGAGGAGTATGGGTTAATACTAACCATAAATAAGGCAAATTACTCCCTTAATCTCTATACGATATAGCATAAGAAGAGGACCAAACGGAATAGATTAGTAAAGAGATAAACGCATTTAAGAAAAAGTTTGGCACTAATATCAAGTTAAGAAGTATTAAGTATTATAAGACACATAAAACCTTTGAGGAGCAACAAGCAAGACGTTCCTTAGTGCCTATGCTTTCCACTATACCTTAATCTATAATTACCTCTACCCTTACACTATCTGTTACGCCTTAGCCTGTAATAACAACATAGCAACTTTATAGATAACCTATAGATAAGGAGAACCGCCCCATTACTATAACTAGCTATAGCAAAGAAATTGCGAATGCAGCCAAGATATATATAGAAGAGCAGAAATACAGTAGCATAAATAAAAGCCTTAACTACAAATTAACAATATTTTATAATATTTGTAATCGAGCGGACGTACCCTAAGAAGCTTACCTTAAGGCATTCCCCACTATACTAAAAGGACTAGCTTTAGACCACTTTTATATAAACTAACTGTCCCGCCTACTATTTGCTAAAGCTTACAAACACCTTTAGAATTTCTTTAAAGGACTAGGATTTTAACGCAAGAATCTAGACAAATAGAATACCATTACACTTATAATAGTAATGGCAGGAAATATAGACAAGCCTATAAGCAAATATCTCCAATTATTAATTTACAGACTTTGTTAACTATAGTATGGCCTCAAACCTACCCTATAAACTATAGACTTCCTCTATAATAAAATTGTTACTTCTTGCCAGGGAATACTAGTATATAGATATACAGTCTTTAACCTACCAGATAACCTTGGGGCCCTTATTAATAAACTTCAATTATTAATTATAGCATATAAGAAAGAGCATGTGGAAAAGACATAAGCTTTCTTTACAGACCGACAATTCCATAGAAGAGATAATAACTATAACTGTTATAACTGTTATAACCGCAGCAACCGACAAAGACTACGTTGCTTTATATATAATAAGGAAGGATGTTACTTATAGAAATATACTAAGGAGGAATAAGAAGAGTCTAAAGCTAAGTTTAGGACTACTAATAGAGATAAGTTTAGCAAATTTAATAACTAATTTAATAAATGACTTAATTAATATATTATTGTAACGGGACTAGCCTAGTTACAGTAGGAATGTCTCGGTAAAACACTCGACAAGATAAACTTGACGCTTTGATCGAATTCTGCCGAATTCTGCCAGCTTGATCGACTTCTGCCAAGTTCTGCCAGATCAATCGAATTCTACCAAAGTCCGTCCGCGTGCGCACGTGCGCACGCATCGACCAAGACCCCTAACTATTTAATTATAAGATTCTCTGGTTATTCCCTTCTCTTCTTTACGCAACGTCTTGTTCTCTTAAAAAGCTATATACCCTTAGATTTAGATAGAATTTATATTGTTTCTTCAAATCTTCCCTAAAGCCTCTTCGCGCCCTTATATTACGTTGCGTTAAAAAACAACTACTATTAAGATGGCAAATAAACCTAAATCCTCTTTAATAACCATGAGTATTATATCCCTAGTTAGGGAACAGTTGACCATAATATAACAGTCCTTTATGGATGCCTTAGCTTAGTAGCGGGCTGCACTAGAAGCCTAGCATTAGCGATTAATAGAAGCACTCCGTAAAGAACTCCGTAACGTCTAAGTATTTATATTAGAGACCCTAATACCGCCTGCAAACAAAATTAATATAACTATATCCGAACCTGGCCCGTTAAATACGAACCCTAAACCAGTAACGGTAGCTTAACCTATATTTATAACGAACCCAGTACCTACTATAAAATTAGAAAAGCTTCCTAACCCTCCAATGTTTAATAGAAATTAAAATAATCTACGTCCCTTTATAACCAAGCTCTATCTTAAACTTTTAATAAACTATAACTAATACCCTACTAAAGCTAGTAAGGTTAGCTATAGAATGACTTATTTAAGTAAAGATGCTGCACGAACCATGGACCCATTCTTCTATAATGGCACCTTTGTTAATTTCAAAACCTTTATCTCTCTACTAGAACGAATATATAATAACGCTAGCCGTGAATACACCGCTATTACTAAACTTAAAAACCTATAATAACGGAACCGAGACTTTACAAGCTTCTTTTTGGAAATTTTAGGCCTTATTGGCGAACTAGATTGGAATAAAGCCGCTAGAGTTGCTGCTCTTTGACGAGCTATTTTAGATAAAATTAGAGCATAGTTAGTAGGTAGGGAACTGCTAAAGGACCTACCCGAATTTGCTATAATATGTTAATGAATTAATAAGGACCTTTAATATAACAAATAGACTTGTTCTTTAAAGCCAACTATACCTTGTGTTTAAAGCTCTATAAAACCGATATATACCCTAAAGCGCGACCCTTCTCTAAAACCTACGCACGACCCTATGGACCTTAACGCCACTTGATCCTACGCACCCTTAGGAACCAATAAATGAAGAACTTAAGCCGCAAATAGAGAATGCTTTAGATGTGGTAGAAAAGGATATATCTAAAGGAATTACCGAACTTACCCTTTTAAAAAAGTCCGCTGTAGTTCCTCCTGGTCTTTAAATTGCACTTACTCCTTAAATTGCACTTGTTCTTTAAGCCGTACTCGCTCCTTAACTTGTATTTGTTCTATGAATTATACCTAGTTATTATAAAGCATCTTACCCTTGGCTAACTTGGAAAACGAATTATCCTAGGGCCAAGTCGCGCCTTAGGATAAGGAGTGGAAGAGCATAAGTATCTAGGCTCTTTTAGCGCTAATACACAACACAACTCCCTTAATGTACTTGGCGAAATTTAAATACTTAGAAAATAGAAGGAGGTACGAATCCTTATAGACAGTGGAGCCACTAGCATGGGCTTTATTAATATAAACTACACGAAAACCTAACGCCTAAATTTAAAGAAACTCGATAAGCCCTAAGGCCTATAAGGCTTTAACGGCAAACCCTTAATATATAGCGAATTGACACACTACGCTCTTATAAAAATGTGGATGGGTAAACACCTTAAATATATTTCCCTATTCGTAACACCCCTAAAGCAATATAAGATAATACTTAGATATGGATAGCTAAAATAACACAACCCTTTAATTAGCTGGGTTAAAGAAACACTAAAGTTCCATATAACCTACTGCTGAAGTTATTACTTAAAAACCCATTTACCCTATAAACACGCACACAACTATTTGAATTTAAAATAATATAAATTACCCTTGCCATGAACCTTAAACTAATACGATAAAGCTACGACTGCCAATTGCAGTAAAGAATGTAAAGATATTACGTTAAAACCTCTTGAAATTTATATAATATAGGCCGCACCCTTTATCTTATTAGCAAAAAGACGAGATTACGAAATCTTTGCTGTGACTATAGAAGATATTAAGAAAGTACTAGAACTGAAATAGTATATTAATCCTTAACCTCTTGTACCTAAAGAGTACCACGATCTAATTAATGAGTTTAAAAAACGATTTGTAGACTAACTAGCCCTGCACTAAGATAAGTACGATTTTAAGATAGAACTTGAGCCTGGTATAACACCAAAGTTTGGTCCGCTATACGGTATGTTATAAGAAGAACTGCTTATAATGCGACAATACCTTAATAAGCATCTGAAAAAAGGATTTATTTGCCCTAGTTAATCTCCATTCGCCTTACCCATACTATTCGTTAAAAAGCCAGGAGGAGGCTTAAGATTTTATATTAATTATTAAGCTCTAAATATAATTACGATTTAAAACCGATATCCAATTCCCCTAATTTAAGAAACGCTTAACTGTTTAGTAAAGGCACGGTACTTTACAAAGCTTAATATAGTCGCTGCCTTTAATAAAATCCGTATATATAAAGGAGATAAGAAGTACACAGCCTTTTATATATAATGGGGACTCTTTAAATACCTAGTAATGCCATTTAGCGTAAAAAACGGTCCTAGTATGTTTTAGCAATATATTAACAATACACTTCGTGAATTCCTTAATATATTCATTACCGTGTATATTAACAATATTTTAATCTACTCGTCCTTGCTTTCTGAACATTGGAAACACATTAGAATAGTTCTTAAACGCCTATAAGATGCGGGCTTATAATACGATATTAAAAAATATAAGTTTTACGCGTCCAAGGTTATGTACTTAGGCTTAATTATATCCTATAACGGAATTAAAATGGACCCTAAGAAAGTCGCTATAATTATAAACTGGGGAAGCCCTAGTAATATATAAGACGTTTAAGGATTTCTAGGATTTGCAAACTTCTATTATTAATTTATTAACCACTTCTCGGAAATTGCCTAGCCATTAGTAAACCTAACAAGAAAAAATATAAAATTTAAATAGACCACTAAATGTGAATAAGCTTTTAACGACCTAAAGTATTGTTTTATAACTGCTCTAATTCTCGCCCACTTTAACCCTAACCTTAAATACATTGTCGAAACAGATTCGTCTGATTATGTACTAGGAGGAGTGTTATCGTAATATAATAAGAACGGCGAGCTATATCTAGTAGCCTTTCTCTCTTAGAAACTCGCCCCTGCTAAATTAAACTATAAGATATATAATAAGGAACTGCTTGCAATTGTTAGATACTTTAAATAATGGCGTCCCGAGCTTAAAGGATTGTTGTTCCTAATACGCGTATTAACGGACCACAAGAACCTACAGTACTTTATAACTATAAAACAATTAACGCAGCGCCAAATTCGTTAGGCCGAATACCTCTTATAATTTAACTTTAAGATTATATACCAACTAGGCAAACTTAATTAGAAGCCTAACGTATTAATATAATAATTATAGGACCTACCTACGAACGTTTTAAACGAATGGATTATAAATCAATTATGGATCTTACTACCCCCTAAATATTTCAAAAAGCTACATCCTATGTTCCTAGATGCGGAACTCGACAGAAATAAATTAGAAGTTAATAAATAGGAAATAGAAATTAATAAGCTAATAGAATACGAATATAAGAACAATGTATGGATAATAGATATAATAAAAGCAATTCAAACAGGAAAATGATAGTATAAGGATATTACACTCGCTAAATACGAAATTCAAAACAATTAATTGTACTATTAACAGAAGATAGTAGTTTTGAATTCCAAACCTTTACAATTTAAGATACTTAATTTTATACACGACTCCCCTATAGTAGGGCATCCTGGCCGTGCGAAGACCTATAAGATTGTTTAATAAGTATACTACTAGCCTATAATGCACGACTACGTACGAAAATACGTTCAAGCATATAGGATATGCGTGCGTGGAAAGACCTCTTATATGAAAAAACAAGGAGTACTTTAACCGCTACCAATTCCAATGCAAAGATGGCGCGATATCTCAATTAACTTTATAGTCAACTTGCCTAGCAGTAATGGGTTTACGAATATTATGGTAATTATTAACTGCTTTATAAAAATGTGATATATAATTCCTATGGACTTAATTAATACGATATTAGTAGCTGAATATTTTGTTAAGCATGTCTTTAAGTTACACGGACTTCCTAACTTAATAATATCCAACTATAGGAGCCAGTTCGTTTTAGACTTCTGGCAAGCTCTATATAAATAATTAAGCATTTGAACACAACTCTCAACTATATTTTATCTGGAGACAGATAGTTAAACCGAAATTGCAAACGCGATTATAGAACAATACTTATAAATATACTACTCCTACCTACAAGACGACTGGGAAAAATGGCTACCTTTAGCTGAGTTTACTGCGAATAATATAATAAACGTATTAACAGGCGTGACGCCGTTTTACGCGACCTATGGATAAAACCCTTAACTTGGATTTGAACCACGACCTAAAATTAATATAATAGAACCCACGATTAAACGGATCCAGTTAATTAACGCGCATAACTTCGCTAATTAAATAAAGTAGTTAACGGAACTATTACGAAGTAAATTAATGTACGCTTAAACGGTATAGAAATGGCATGTGAACAAAGGACGAGCTCCCGCATGGGACTTTAAGGAAGGTAATATGGCTTACCTAAATACACAAAATATACGGACTTAACGGCCCTTAAAGAAACTTAATTAGAAGTTTGCGGGGCCGTACTAAATTAAAAAGAAACTAAGCCTATATACCTATAAGCTTAAACTGCTAATTAAGATAAAAATACACCTAACGTTTTATGTAAGCTTATTATAACCTTTAAAAGATAATCCTATAACTTATGAAGTACCACCGCCACCTCCTGTAATTATTAATAATGGTAACGGTTCTTACTTTATTGACTTAATTAATAATATGCGATAGAAACTATAATCTAAACAATTTAAACTTCTTATTAAGTGGGAAGAATATAAAACACGAACCTAGGAAACCTATAATTAGATTAAGGCCGACGCGCCTTTCCTAGTAAAAGAATTCTATAAGGACCATCCTTCGCGGCCTGCTCTGGCTAGATGGATATAATATAAAGGTAAATAACTGCCACCTAATACGAATACATGAAACTTAAATTTAAAAAGAACTTAAAATAAGTTATGATGTTTATGACGTGATTACGTAACACGCAAGATATTAAGGAACTTTAACTAGCAGTTAAAGTTGTCTAATTAGTCAGATCTGCCTTGCCAAGACCGCCACCTGACGCGAAAATACGACACGCGATAAAAAAAAAAAAAAATTATAAATTCTTAACCAAATTGAATTATTTTAAACCTTTGGCTAAAGGGGGGGTACTATAACGGGACTAGCCTAGTTATAGTAGGAATGTCTTAGTAAAACACTTAATAAGATAAACTTGATGCTTTAACCGAATTCTGCCGAATTCTGCTAGCTTGATTAACTTCTGCCAAGTTCTGCTAGATCAATCGAATTCTACCGAATTCCGTCCGCGTGCGTATGTGCGCACGCATCGACCAAGACCCCTGACTATTTAATTACAAGATTCTCTGGTTATTCCCTTCTCTTCTTTGCGCAACGTCTTGTTCTCTTGAAAAGCTATATACCCTTAGATTTAGATAGAATTTATATTGTTCCTTTGAATCTTCCCCGAAGCCTCTTCGCGCCCTTACAATCATGGACTATAAAGACGATAACATTAACTTAGAAGAAGAACTTAAGGAAGCTTTTTAAGCACTAGCTATTAACGCAAGTCCTAAAATAACTAATAAGAATACATAACTTAACATTAATTACTACTATACCTCCTTTAGCCAAGTAGAATAATATAAAGCAATTTCTATAGCTACTACTTTAGCTGATAAAGCCTTTAGCCATTTAGTTACAACTATAGACAATATAGTACCTCTTATAACCGACTAGGACCCCTTTACCTATAATACAACCATATCTATGTCCCGCTATACCGCAGACAACTTTATAGGTATAATGATTGACATAGGAGCATCTAAACGATCTATAGTAGGATATGGCCAATTCTTGGCATTCCAGAAACTTGATACTAGTGTACAGCTCAATACTACCATATAAGGCATAGTTAACGTATAGTTCGGCATTAGATTAACCTCATTAATTAGATTAGCTAAAGTAACTACCCTAATTGGCGTAATTAAGTTTTATATTGTCAAGGTTGATACCCCATTTTTGCTTTACTTAGCAGACATGGATTACCTATAAGTATACTTTAATAACTTGAAAAATATACTAATTACCTCTTGGAGTGAAGTACTGGTTATATATTGCTTTAGCTACCCTTTCCTACTTTAGAACATATCCCTGTGTACTTATTTAACTAAATTATTTAAACAAAACCCCTGCTACCTTACCAACGTAGAATTAAAGCGACTATATCGCCGTTTTGGCCACCCTTTAGTTAAACGTCTTGCATAAATACTTAAACGCTTAGGGCATAATATTAATAGCAAGACTTTAGACCATCTTACACGCTACTACCACTATTATTAAAAACATGGAAAGTTGCCTGGTAGATTTAGATTTACCTTAAACAATAATATTAACTTTAACTATTTAATTATAGTTAATATTATATATATTAATAGCGTACCCCTTTTGTATATTGTTGACGAAGGAACATAATTTTAAGCTAGCAGATAGCTGCAAAGCATTAGCGCCAAGCATATATGGGATGTATTACAAATGTGTTAGATTAATATATACTTAGGACCCCCTGATATTATTATATATAATATAGGCAAGAACTTTATAAGCAAGGAATTCAAACAATACGCTATAATACTTGGAATAACTATAAGAAGCGTACCTGTCGAAGCCCACAATTTAGTTGGAATAGTAGAACGCTATTATAGCCCCCTCCGTTGTATATACCGTATTATCACTATAGAGCTGCCAGATATTAGTAAGGACATGGCCCTATAAATAGCATTTAAAGCAATTAATGATTCCGCAGGCCCTAATGGTCTCATACCCACCTTACTAGTATTTGGAGCTTACCTATATATAGCGGAATCTGACGCACCTAATTTTATAGTTGTATAACAAGCAGCAGCTCTTAAAAAGGCTATAAAAGAAGTTAAGAAGCTTAGAGCTAAGCGCTAAGTAGCAGATGCCCTTAATATGCGTAATAGACCTAAGACAACTGCAATCTATAACCTACCACTTAACTTACCTATATTGGTATGGAGAGAAGGACCTATAGGCCAACCCAGTTACTAGTCTGGCCCGTTTAACCTACTTAGCATTGAAAATAAAACCTGTACTATATAACTCCCCTATAAACCCACTGACTTTCGCAGCACGGCCGTAAAACTATATTTGGTACACCCTAAAATCACAGAAGATATATAGCTAGAAGATAATAAGAGTAAACTACCTCTACTTTAAACTAAACCTAAACCTTTACCTTAAACTAAGCCTAAACCTTAACCTATTAAGCGTGGAAGAGGTAGACCACGTAAGTACCCTATTAAAGCTAATACCGCAAACATTTCAATATATTTGCAGGATAAGGATAATAATCAACCTATAAACCTTAATTAGTTTATAGCATTACGCCAGAAGGAAATTAAGGGATTACTTAAGAAAGGAATTTTTAAACCAGTTAACCCTAAAAATATACCACAAGGCAATAGAGTGTTTAACTCTAGATTTGTTAACAAGATTAAAAACCCCAGTACTAATAAAGCCTTTAAGAAGTTAAGACTAGTTATATAGGCCTATAATAACCTAGAAAAAGACCTTATACCAACCTAATTACCTACAATTTAACGAGTTAGCTAACGCCTTATTCTCCGCATTACAGCTATGACTTAGAATAATGGTATATATCTCTATCTACGAGATATTTTATAGGCCTATATATAATTAACTACAAGATTAAATTAAGACTTCTATATTAGAGCACCTCTTAAACTTAGTACAGCACTTAGAGCCTTGCAAGGCACAATTCTAAAGGTTATTAGACCTTTATACGGCATTCCTAAGGCAGGCAACCATTGGTTTAAGACTTACTATAACCACTATATTAAAGAACTAAATATAAGCTAATCTACTTATAACCCCTACCTACTTTACCTTAACAACCCCACAAATTTTGGAATAGTTAGTCTATAGACTAATAACACCCTCCTACTAGCTAATTTAGTTTTTGCAGCTTTAGAATAGGAGAAGATTAAAAAAGCCAAGTTCTTAACTAAGGAACGCAAGTAACTTACGCTAAAGCACCCAATTAAGTTTAACGGAGGCATTATCCAATAATAGGATTATATAATCACGCTTATACAGGAGCGCTAGTATAAGAACTTAACCCTTATTAATACCAAGGAAACTATTATAACAACCAGTTCTAGAGGCGCTATTTACACAGCACTTATACCTAAGGACCAATACATCGCCTAATAAGCAAGAGGGGCTTATATCGCGTCTATATGCCAGCCTAAAGCCTCTTTTAATTTATCCTACGCTGCCCAGGTAATTAACCCTAATAAGAAAGACATAAAACTGCTTAATAAGAGAATTTAGTAGCAAATTAAGAACTTAATAAGAGGTTTAAGTTTTATTAAGCTTAATATAGAGACACTTTAACTGCTTATATTTACTAATTCCTTATTTACAAATAACAAAGACCTCTTATTACAGATTGGATATATCTTAGTACTAGCAGACTTATTAAATAAGGCGAATATTGTCTACTAGTTCTTAGTTAAGTGTAAAAGAATTACTAGAAGTATACTAGCCTCCAAACTATATACTATGGCCCATAGTTTTAATATTAGCGCTGCAATTAAGGCCACAGTTAAATTACAACTTAATATTAGCCTACCGCTTATCCTTTGCACTGATTTTAAGTTAATCTATAAATGCCTTGTTAAGCTAGGAACTACACAGGAGAAGAGACTTATAATTGATATTATATGCCTACGCTAGTTATACAAAAGACGCAAAATAGCTAAAGTTAGGTAGATTGATGGAGACAGCAACCCTATAGACGCTATGACTAAAAGTAAACCGTTATTAGCTCTTAAACGACTTATTAACACAAACCGAATTAAGTTAAAGACAGTAGAATGGGTAGAACGTGCTACTAACAATAGTACTGATCTAAAGGCATAAGGGCAAAGAAGGAAGAAAGGAAGAAAAGAAAGAGAAGTACGAATAGGGATTTTCGAACTATATAGTCGCAGGATATTAGTTCTTCGCATTTTCTAAAGTACTCCCAGTGTAGCTAGAATATATTACATTGCAATAGTGGACATATTACAAGGGCGGCCAAGCCGCTAGTGGTAAGTGAGCTAATGGCGATTTTCCATCCTAGGGATGGAAAATTGTAATTAGTTAACGGAAGTCACGGGAGAACACATAAAGAGCTTTATCCTTTATAACGCGTAGAACTTAGAGAATTAAGATCTACCTATAACACCGCATAATATATATCATCGTGATATATATATTCTGCACGTTGTTAAAGCATACTAATAATAACTTATCTCGCTAGTCCCTAGATTACTTAAATAATATACTCCTCTTAAAGTCTTAACACTAAGCCTATAGCTCCACTATGTCCTTATATTAGTCCCTTATAAAATAACTTAATAAACTCTTTTATAATAGACCTTAGAATATAAGTAGCTTCTCTATTCTTATACTATTCCGTATCTAAATCCTCTGCCTATATATCTTAGATCTTCTATACCTAATTACTCTCTAGTAATTTATAGACCTGACTTTCTTTAGTTGCTATAATCTTTAGATAATTATACCTAATTATTCTATCTTAATCCTTTTGTAGTAAAGCCCCTAATAGCTTCTTATTATTTTATAACTCTACCTTCCTACTAAGTGCATCTGCTCTTATATTTTTAGTACCCTTAGTATACTAAATTTCAAAATAATATTCTATAAGCATTTCCGCCTATCTAACTTGTCTTCTATTTAACTCTTTTGTTATTAAGAATCCTATAAGATTCTTATAATCCGTCCTAACTATAAATAGTTTCTCTATGCCTTGTAAGAATACTCTCTATTTCTTAAACACTATAACTATACCTAATAACTCCTTATTATAAATATCATAGTTTAGTTTTAGTAGTATTATCTTTCTACTATAGTATGCTACTAAATACCATGCGTCTTAATACTTTTGTAGTAAATATACTTCTAGTATAAAGTCTAATACATTTATCTTAATAACCGTTTCTAACTTTGGTTGGTAGATCTTAAGGATTAGTTCCTAGGTAAATAACTCCTTTAGTTCTTTAAATAGGTTTCTTTACTTTTTTACCTAAACCTACGGTTTCTCTTTCTTTGTTAGCCTTATAAACAGCTTAATACTCTTTAACTACTATACTAGAAACCTCCTATAGTAATTGCAAAACCCTAAAAACAATCTTAACTACATAACGTTCTCTAGTTCTTACCACTTTACTATAGCTTTGACTTTCTTTAGGTCTATACTAATTTTTTTTAGTTTAATAATAAATCCTACAAAATCGGTCTTTCTTGTAAAGAACTTATATTTCTTAATTACTACTAGTATCTATTCTTCTTATAGTCTCTTTAAGACCCACTTAATATATTCTCTATATTCTTCCTTACTTATTAAGTAGATAATAATATTGTTAAGGTATACCATAATAAACTTATTAAAAGAGGTAGGAAAAAACGACTTTTGGAGCTCTTGCTGCACCCGGCCCAAAAAGACCAAACCAACCAAAAGAACCCTAAAAAACACCCTAATAATCCCCTGAGATGCATGCATTACAGGGGAGGCATAGGTGGAACGACGGTGGTACGCAGTCGCGCGTGACCGCCAGACCTATACCTAATAATGGCCCCCCACAACAACAACAAGGACGGGCGAATACTACACCAGAAAGCAGAAATACCCTAATTAAGAAGGCATCTAATAAAATATAAAGCCTATTAGACGCGTCTAGTATCCAGAACTGTAGGGAAGTATCTATTAGCTATTACAAACTAATGCAGCTAGTAGAATGGCTCCAGTCTAGCGAACCTTAGGCGTCCCTCTAGTAAACCCTTAATTAAATCCTCTAACGGCTAAATAAAATTAAAGATAAATAAAAACCCCCCCTATAAGCGAACCGCACCTGGGCTGCTATAGCTGTGCTTTTATAGTATAGGGAACCTACCCCCCTAAAGACAATAACTGGGTATATAATTATAATATGACCAAATATAGAAAAGGTAGAGGATCTTAGGGGATAATTAGAAACAGAAGTTCTTATAGAGATTTATAAGGAGGTCCACAACGCCGTTATAGTCTAACACCTTAGGAGTGGAGATATTAGAGTTACCCTAAAGGACTAATAGGCAAAGGAACGGGCCATAAGGGTAGGGGATAGGCTAGGAAAGCATATTAGCATAAAAGTGCTTTATAAAGATTACCTAGTTAAAGTCCTGTTGGTTTCTATAAGCCTTAGGGTAAAAAGGGGACGCTAGGCGGATAACACAGTAACTATATAGGAGATAGTAAAACAAACGGAACGCCTTATATTAGGACTTGTAATTACCCAAATCTAATAGCTTTAATAGGAAAATATGAACTAAGTATATAATAAGAATAATAAAAGGATATAAGGGGCGCTAGAGACTTGCTAGGGAGATAATAGATAAATATATGGCTCCCTTATTGTCAGCGTATATACACTAGAAATGCAAAAACTCCTTATCTAAAAAGGAATAATTATAAATGGCCTTATATACAACACAAGGCTCTATAACCACAGACTACGCCTGGAATGATGTTATTACTATATATAATAGGGACACACCCAATCCATATACGCAGCACAGGTGTGCTGTGGCCACTATATAGGCCCCTATAATACAAGATAATGTACAAATTAAGACTAAATAAAATGCGCGAACTGTTACCGAAGCATATATAAGGCGTAGGAGAGAGAAGACTGCATTAAATATAGAAGACGGAAGGAAAGGGCTTAATAGCTATAGGAATAACTGCACGCTAGGTTATATAAATAGAAACAATAGGCGATAAGCTAAAGGGATACAGGTATCTTTCTAGCGTTTCCTACCTTTAATACTAGGGGGCTAAGCTAGCCATCCCAAGCCTTAACGGGCTAAAAGCGATGCCGCGCAACATTACCAGACCGAATAGGGACATAAGGGACATATAGGACACAAGGAAGAGGACGCCCAGTAAAAAAACCCCTATAGATGGCTATAGCAAGTTTAAGGCCGGGATAATTAAGAATTAGATTTAACGCGGTAAATATAACATATATAGCTAGCTTATAAGGGGCACACAGCTAACTAGTAAGAATGGGGGAAGAACCGGAGGCAATAATAGACTTAGATTTAGAAAGGCTAGTAGGAACACAAGATATAGGAATAGAAAGCTTTATATAAAATAAGTAGTGGCCAGGGAGTAAACACAGGAGATAGAAGTTCTAAATATTTTAGAGAAAGTAGAAACGGAAGAAGTAAGGAGTAAAGGAAAAGCAAAGGACCCCTACTAGGGGTCCGCTACTTAACCATTATATAGTATAACTGCGGCAATATGAACCACCGTCTAGTAAGGCCCCTACTAGACAGTCTAGACCTAGAGAAATACTATATTCTTGCTATATAAGAGCTGTATTACAATACCTACACATAATTAATATACTGCCCCTAAGGATTCTAGCTCCTATATAAACCAAAAGCAGCTACACGCGTATGCTTTATAATTAGTAAAAATATCAGCCTTACCTTATAGTCATAGCAGGCAGTTAACCTAGATATTACAGTTATAACCATCTAGATATATAGGGGACTAGTATAAATTATTAATATCTATAACCCTAGGGTCGAAGGGGTAGCATAGACAGAGAATATTATATCTATAATAAGCTTGCTAGAAACTGAACACGCGGAGTCTATTCTACTAGGAGACATAAACCTCTACCACCTATAGTGGGGGGGCATCTATGTTGCTGCCAATTAATAGGTAGAGTGCCTACTAAGAGCTATAGATAATAGGGGCCTTAAGCTAGCTACCCCCCTAGGTGTAATTATATGGCAATAGGGCACTGCCAAAAGTATAATTGACCTTATAATTATGGACGAAAACCTATACTAGAGACTTAAAAGGTGCTCCCCTAAAGAAGAATGGGCACTTACCTTAGACTATATCCCTATCTAGATATAACTAGATCTGGACATTAAGGCGCAACTAAATAGTAAAAGATACGCAATAAGGAAGCTTAACATAGATAGCTTCCTTAATATAATTAAATAATAACTTTAAGACCTAGAAGAAATCCACCTAATATTAAACAAGTAAGGCTCATTGGCTACCCCCAAGGAAATTAATTAAAGACTAGAAAGGATCTAGGCAGTAATTAAAAGTAGGCTAGAAGAGTACTGCCCAGTTTTAAAACCGGGCCCCTATACGCGATATATATGGTCCGCATAGTGCGCGGCCCTTATAGCCGGCTAATGACGAGCAAGGAGGAAATATATAAGCAGCTATAATTCTAAGGATAAGAGATAATATAAAGACATAAGAAACCAGCTAAAGAATACCCTAAGAAAAGAAGCAAGGAATAACTAGAGACGGTTTATAAATAAACATACTACTAACCTGAGTCTCCCCTATAACAAGGGCCTTTAGACTATAGCAAAATAGGTAAAGAAAAAGGCGGGACGCCTAGTAGAAGATCTACACCTATTACCCTTATAAAGAGTAGGCGAACTATAGGCTATAAGCAATAATAATAAAAAGGCAAAGATCCTTATAGAAAGATTTTTCCCTTAACTAGCTCTAGCAGACCTTAGCAATATTACTAGTAAAACACTAGTGACTTACCTAAGGGTTAACAGCGATATAATAACTGAAGAAATAGCTAGAACTATTAGCCGCCTCTTAAATAACATAGTACTAGGACTAGATAGGATCCTAAATAAAGCCCTAAAGACCTATAGACCACTTATAGCACCTTAGCTTGCAGACGTAGCCAGAGCATACTTTATAATAGGCTACTACCTGTAACTTAGAAGATCCATAACAATAGTTATCTTATAAAAAGAAGGCAAAGTAAACTACTTAATCCCAAAAAGCTACCGCCCTATTGCCTTAAAAAACACCCTAAGCAAGATCTTAGAAAAGGTTATAGCGGACTATATAGCAGATACGGTAAAGGAACACGCCCTACTACCATAAAGCTAAATAGGGGCAAGAAAGAATCGCTTAACGCTATTAGCACTTACACTACTCGCTACTACCATTAAAACTGCATGGGCTATGCGAAAGGACTTTATAGTATTAATACTTAGCCTAGATATTAGCGGCGCCTACAATAATATACCCTATAAGCGTCTCCTATATATTCTTAGGGTAAAGGGCTTCCTAGAATGGATCATTTAATTTATTTAAGGATTTACAGGCCAGAAAGAAATATTATTAGTCTTTAACGGATACCAGAGCCCCCCTATTATAGTTATAACAGGAATACTATAAGGATTACCTTTATCACCTATACTCTTTCTCTTCTTTATAAGCAACCTGCTTAATACCTTTAAGAAAGGGGCGACTTAGGGGATAGGCTTTGTTGATAATATAAACCTAATTATATATAGGCCAACAGCCGCAGAGAACTGTAGGACATTAGAGAAAGCCTATAACACCTATATAGAATGGGTAAGATGACATAGAGTCTAATTCTTACTAGAGAAATACTAGCTAATCTATTTTATAAGAAAACATAACCAATCTGCAGATCTTTAGCATATAATCTATATCTAAGGCTTTAGGGGTTAACCGGTTTAAGGCCTAAGGGTATTAGAAGTATGGGTAGATAGTAAGCTTTAGTAGAGCGCATATACGGCATAAGCGGCCTATAAGGGCCAAGCATAGTATATTGCCATATCCAGGATTGTTAATTCTATATAGGGTCTATGCTTCTAGAGGTTACGCCTACTATATATAGTAGTTGTCCGGCTAACCATAACGTATAGATCTAGTATTTGGGCCACTAGAGAAACTAAGAAAGGCCCCCCTAAATTACTCCTTAAACCACTCTAAAAGGTCTAAATAGCCTGCCTTAGGAGTATAACAGGCGGGTATAAGCAAATGGCTATAGTACTGCTTAAGAAGGAAGCTAATATTCCCCCCTTATAACTATATATTGAAGCCGATGTAATGTAAAGGGTGTAAAAGAAACACAACTCTAATGTTATAAAGTATATTAAGACACGCCTAAACAAACTATAGAGGGACCCTAAAGTAGGGAAGATATATTAGGAAAACAGGTAGAGAAAGTAGAAAAAGAATAGTACGGCGCTAGGGCCTAGGCCTATATAGAAGAGAAAGGGAGACGCGCAAGAGGCCAGTAAAGATAATAGTAAGGGAGAGAAAGGAGCCAAAGTAGAGCATAAAAGAGTACTGGAAAACCATCTACCGCAATATAATACTGGTTAGACCAACGCTGGAGAGATAAATAGGAGTTAAAGGTACAGAGGTAGACTTAGGCAAGGGGAACCTAAGCTATAGTATAGGTAATGCTATAGGGGGTAAATACCTAAGGGCTCTAAGAGGGCCTAATAAAGGCAGAAAATACAATAGTAACACTCTTAAGGATAGGAATAACAGGACTAAAAAATTGGCTTTACTAGGTGGGTGTCCTAGTGGGTAGCCTAAGGTATAAATATAGCTGGCTAAGATAGATACCAAAACACGTAATACTGTTATGCCCCTTACACACTAGCCAAGAAGCAATGCTCTTAGCAGCTAGTATAAAAAACTATAATACACTACTCTTAACATAGAAAGGCCTTAAGGCGGCTACCTGGTGGCTTATTAGCTAAAATATACTAGACTAGTTCTGGGTTGCAAAGGAAATAGCAATAGAAGGCAAAGGGGCGAGTAATAGGCGCCCCCTAATAACTCTATAGGAGTAGAGTACAGTGTGTAATACTAGCGCGTCCATAGGTTTGTTATGGCAGCAGTGGTTCCTAAGGAGGTCAAAAAGTAAGGTAATAGAGCACCACTGGTAACTTGCAGGCGACTTATAAGCGAGCCCTAAAAGGCGGAGAGACGGATCACGGGGTTTTCTTAAATAGAGTTTTCTCCCCACATATATATAAGGAGTAGTCCGCGTGGGCCCAACAGGGATCCGAATCGGACGTTAAGCAATAAATAATAATAATAATAATAAACTTATTAAGGTGTTCTCCTAACACGCTATTAATTTGCTTCTAGAACGTTACTAGTGCATTTATAAGCCCAAACTATATAACTAATGGTTTATATAGTCCTTCCTTTAACCTAAAGGCTGCCTTCTATTTATTACCTTCCCTAATTCTAATTTAATGGCACGCCCACCTTAGATCTATCTTTATAAAGATTTACGCATTACCTATCCTGTCTTAGATCTTGCTAATTAAAGGTAAAGGATATCTATCCTTTCTAGTAATGCTGTTTAACTATCTATAGTCTATACACATCTTAAGTTTTCCGTTTTTCTTTAGAATAAACAGTACTAGATATCCTGCTAATAACTGCAATGGTCTAATATATCCCTTTTATAAGTTCTCCTAGATAAACTCCTTAAGCGCTACTAACTTAGTTTTAGTAAGCTTATAGACTAAAAAGAACTTTAGACTTGTTTCTGGTTCTAACTCTATCTTATAGTCCTATACTGCATACTTTAACAGCTTTTTACTTTCTAGTAACCATAACTTTTTACCATACTTGTGGTATCTCTTTAGTACATAACTTAAGCCTTACTTAGTCTCTTTATATGTCGCTCTAACTTAGTACTATACCAACTTAGTTTGCTATTATATCTTATATTGTTAAATATCTTTAATATTAACCTAACCTATAACCCAATTAATTCTTAGATTGTATTCCTATAACTAAGGCATCCCTAATATCACCTTGTCCTTTCCTAACGGTAGGATATTAAAAGACATCTTAACCTGTCTCCCTTTAATAGTTAACTAAATAGGTCCTGTTTTAAGATTAATAATGCCTCCTCTATAGGCTATCTAATCTCCTAAAATTATTATAAGTAGATACGGGTATTTCTTTTATCTATATAGTAACCCTATCCTTTCTACTACTGCTAGTAATATATAGTTCCTTATTACTCTACTATCTATTAGTGCTTTAAACTATTAATCTTACTATTTAATTTATAAATTTAGGTATTAACCTTAAATTCCTTTAAGGGTTTAAGGCTTTACTACTAGTTCCCTTTAGTCCTATAGGCCTCCCCTTTTCCTAACTATTAACTACTAGATCTTATTTATACTTAGTCCTCTTTAGGCTAATACTTAGTTCTTTTCTTTTCCTCTATGTACTATAGATAAGTATTCTCTAGATAATTCTACCACTATCTTCTATCTAAGCATTCTTCTATAAGGAATCTTCCTAGTTAAAGTATTAGGTCCCCTTAACTCTATACTTCTACTAGGTGCTATCTATATATATACTTAGTATCTCTAAACCGCTTTTCTTCTAGTACCTAATATATTCTCGCTAGGTATTTTCGGTTCTTATCCTTAGGTGCTCTATGCATATTATACGTATTATTTACATAAGCTATCCACGATAGTGTATAATACGCTAGGTGCTTTAGGTTAACTCTTAGCTTATCTTTATTTTTAAGTTTAAACCTATACTGCGTTAACCTAACTACTAGTATTTCTATTATAGGTACTAAGATTTATTGCTTGCTTTTCTAGTCCCTAGATCCTTCTTTTAGGTTCCTTAACATTATAATTAATGCTCCTTTAATATGACTTATACGTTTCTCCGTAATAGGTTAGTCTTAGATAACTTTTTCGTCTATCTACATATAAAAATCTTCCTATTTATCGTTGTGTTGTTACCTATACCACTTTCTATATAACTGGTTTAGTGTATATAGTCTATCTATTAGAAAGTACCTTATTATTGCTATATTATAATATCCTTTAGTATATCTTTCTTTGGACCTAGTTGGAATCCCTAGATCCTCTTCTTATTCTAGTTTATTTAACTACTTTACTTTAGACATCCCTACCTTAGGCCTATTAGTAACTTTTTATATAGGTGCTCTGTCCCTTATATAACCTACTATAGACCTTTTATCTAGCTTTTACTCTTGCTATATAATAATTCTTGCTTTAAACTTATATATAGTTTCTTATTTTCTACATCTTATAGCTAGATCCTTAAAGTCATCTTACTTCTTAATTTCTATATTAACTTTTTAATCTTTAGGCTAAACACTACGTTTACCTAAAATAGACGTCCTTACTTATTCCCCGAACTTACAGTTCTTGAACTTACGTCCTATACTTATTTGTTTATCTTTAAACTAAGCTACTACTCTTTTTTACTGGTTTTCGTCTATTATAGATGCTTAAGCCTTCCTTATTATATCTTGTGAATTTTAGATATGTCTTATCTTGTCTTAAAAATCTTAAGCGTCTTTTATCTTTTCGTAAGAATCTTAAGCCTATAGCCTTTTTGCCTTTTATAAGTAGTAAGCTAGCACTAGTAGTTATCTGCTTGCTTAATTATCTTTAGATATTACTCCTTCCGTCTTATAAAGCGATAGATATTATATCCAACGGTATTATAATACCTATTACTAATCCTCGTTCTATAGAGGTCTCGGTTTCTACTTTTATTACATTATTAAGGTTTAAGTGCTCCTAGTTAGCCTCTTTTTCCTCCTTATTACTATTAATTAATAAGTACTCTAACTCTATTATTATTGTTGCTAATCTTTATCTATATGTTACTATAATATCTTAATCTAGCTTATAGAGTTAATTTTATTCTTTATCTAACTCTTTAATTCCCTTAAGTCCTCTTAACTCTAGCTCTTATAGCTAATAGCTTGCGCTATACTTAGCGTCCTTATAAATTTAGCATGCGTTATTATAATAAAACGTAAAGTGCTTAATTAAATACTCCTTAGTCCTATATAATACACTTATATCCGCACTATTGTACTCTAATAACCTAGTGCCTTTTACCGTGTGGTTACTCTAACTACCTTTATAGTCTCTAATGAAATAACCTTTCTTTCCATAATTTATATAAGCTCTATTTTTAAACTATTCTTCTTGCTATAAAGTCTGCCTAAATGTCTTCTATTACTAAGATCCCTAGTTTAGCCTCTACTCCCTAGTTCTATAATTACTTAATCCTTAACCTCTAGGTTTCCATAGTTTCTTTATCTATCTCTTAGATTCTTTAGTACCGCTTAGGTCTATTAGCTCTACGCCATTTTATAGTTTTTAACCCTATATCTGTTGTTGCGTACTCTATACCTTATACAACTATAGAACTCTATCTTGCCCTTTCTTAGCTTGTTCTCTTTAATAGATCCTATTATTAATCTTTATTGCTTAATCTATTAACTCCCTTAGAGTATCCGCATCTTCTATTAGGATAATTATGTCCTAGACTTTAGCCTTAAGTCCTTACTTATACTATATTATAAGCGCCTTATTATTCCACTTAACCTATATTATAAGTGTCTGAAACTATATTATATACTTAATTGCTAAAGTGCGTTATACTAGGTTCTAAAGTTTTTGTTTTGCTATAGTTAATACCTCTAAATTATTAAATATCTATATTAACCTCTCCGCGAACCCGTTCTAGTTAGTAAATATATACCGTACTTCCTAATTAGCAGTTAACATTCTGTTTGTCTATATCTTAGTAAGGTAAGATTTAAACAACTTAAGTGCTCTTTTTATTAAGAACAATCCTATATACGCCACTTGGTCTATAAATGTTGCTAACTTTACTCCCTCCTATATAACCTTAAAGTACATTTATATAAGAAACCCCTTAAGCTTTAACCTCTCTCCTAAGAATTATTTAATTAATAGTAACTTAACCTTAGCTGCTTTAATGCTATTAATACAATCTTTAAGTATCCTATTGTTATCTATTAATTAATTAACTATTTCTTATAACCAACCCGTTATAACTAGCTGCAAATCTATATCCCTTATACTGGTATCTCCTCCTAACCCTAAGGTTGTAGCTACTATAGACGGCGTTGTAACTAGTGCTTTTAGTAGTATATTATTTAACCCTCCTGGTTTAATACCGTAACCTTAGTAGTAAATATATAACAGAGCCTTATAGTAGGTACTATGGTAAACTCGTTAATAGGCTAAGTATATAGGTATAACTAAGGTTAACAACGTAATAATAACTAGTAGAGTAGTTGCCTAACAGATTAACTCTAATTATATTCTAAGATTTACTATAAAGAGAGAACTATCTAGGTAGGGACTGTAATCCTTTAAATATACAACTATATGCCTAAGAAATCCCTTCGCTTTATAAGGTACGTATACTCTATCTACTCTGTCCTATAGATTACACAGATTACACAGATTACATAGATCACATCATGTAACCTCGGCTACCATTCCTTGTTATATGGTTCCGCTAGATCCATTCTAAACCGTGCCTCTATTAACCAACTAGCTTCTTCCGACTCTTCTCCAAGTAGTTATAACATCGTACTTAAAGCGTCCGTAATACTCTACTTTTAAGTTACTAAATATCTATATAAGTTGTATTGTAAATCCTTCCTAGCTTAAAAACATATATCGTACTTCTAAGTTCGTTGTTATTATTCCGTTTAGTTATATCTCTATAAGGTAGAGTTTAAACTATTTTAGTGCTCTTCTTAATAAGAATAGCCCTATATATACAGCTTGTCCGCGAAGCCCTACTGCACGCGTCCACGTCGCCGCGGGTGGAAACATCATCAGGAAATCGTTCCTTTTGATGGCTAAGTGCAGAGGCGATGGTAGGGAGCCGTCGCAGCGCACGCAGCGCGGTTCTGTGGTGTTGAGCCCGCGACGCGTACTAAAGCATCGCCCTCAACAACACCAGGAGCCTTACTGCCTCCGCTTAAGGCTCCTGCCCTACCACCTAGGGAGGCCTATTAAGGGAAACTGGGATACAAAAACTACCCGATATACGACTACCTAGCTCGTAGCCAGGCCCGAAACTGGCCTTATTATTAGCCAGCCGACGTGGACGCGTCCTAGTCATATAATAGGACACCCTTAGGCTTGCACTAGCTCTGAGATCGCAAAGGAACGCGGCGAGGGCGTAGGGAACCTCTTTTTATAAGAACTTGTTAAGGTTAACGCGTCGCAGATACCTTGTACGAAACTTATTAAGGCCCCCAAGGCCACCGCAAAGAACTTGTTAAGACCCTACTTAGAGAACTCGTTAAGGCCCCTCTACGAGAGCCTATCCGGCACATCCAGGAGACTCAGAAGAGGGTCTTAATAGGTATGGTGCGCGCGACCTAGACGAGACAGCGACCAGACAGCTTAACAAGGTGGAAACACGGGCAAAGCTCTAGGTAGCGGAAACACAGGCCAGCTTTAACGGCCCCATGGCGTTCAACCTACGGTCGACCTGCAGGTGACTCACAGGAGGGTCTTAATAGGCGTAGTGTACGCAACCTGACGCATGTATACAAGGCGACTTATAGGAGGGTCTTAATAGGCGTAGTGCACGCAACCTAGTATGCATATATATGGGGGAGGTCTTGGAGGAAACACAGGCCAGTCAAACAAGGTCTTAACAGTTAAAGACACAGGCCAGCTTATAGAAAGGGGGGACATAAGCTTAATTAGTAGGAGAGGGGGGAGTAGGTTGCCTAGTACGGGACCTGGTGTCTCTATAGCCCCCTCCTGCAAGACATAGTCGGCCTGTTATAAGGAGACTCTTACAGGCAACGCGAAATAGGAACTAGTAGTAGTATAAGGTGTTGCGCCCCTACACTACAACTAGCCTCCCGCGGGGCGTAGTGCGTAGTAGCTATTGCTAGCTCCAGGGACCTTACCCCTTGGCTAGGCTCTAACCCCTAGTGCACCTAGTAGGTAGGCAGGATCATGTCCTAGCCGGAGAGACTACTACGCGGCTTAAGAGAACGGATGCGCGTGTCGGTGTACCAATAGACGGGACTGCTCGCTAGGGCGGTACGCTAGTAAGGTACGCTTAAGGAGCAAATAGGAGTTACCTAGGCGAGGTAGGCTTTTGGCCGGGCCTCAACCGTAGAAGGTCTATACGCCCAAAGGTGGGACGACACTAGAAAACTAGGGTAGAGGCTTAGATAAGTAGGCATGTCAAACTTTACTATATAACTACCTGCTTTAGATCTGGAGCTCTTGCTACACCTGGCCTAAAAAGACCAAACCCAACTAAAAGAACCCTAAAAAACACCTAGATAATCCCCCTGAGATATATGCATCGTAGGGGAGGCACACGTTAAACGACGGTGGTTCGCACTCGCGCGCGACCGCCAGATCCACTCCTAACAATGGCCCTCCACAACAAAAACGGGCGAATACCATACTATAAAGCGGAAATACCTCTATTAAGAAGGCATCTGATAAAATATAAAGCCTATTAGACGCGTCTAGTATCCAGAATTATAGGGGAGTAACCGTTAGCTATAATAAACTAACGTAGCTAGCAAAATAGCTCCGCCAGTTTAGTAAACCTTAGGCGCCCCTTTAGTAAACCCTCTAGTAAATCCTCTAACGACTAAGCAAAATTAAAAATAAATAAAAACCCCCCTTACTAGCGAACCGTACCTAGGCCGCTATAGCTGTGCTTCTATAGCATAGGGAACCTACCCCCCTTAAGATAATAACTAGGTATATAATTATAATATAACCAAATATAGAAAAAGCAGAAGGGCTTAGGGGATAATTAAAAACAGAAGTCCTTATAGAGATCTATAAAGAGGTCTATAACGCCGTTATAGTCTAATACCTTAGGAGTAGAGATATTAAAGTTACTCTAAAGGATTAATAGGTAAAGGAACAAGCCATAAGGGTAGGGGACAGGCTAGGAGAACATATTGGCATAAAAGTGCTCTGTAAAAATTACCTAGTTAAAGTCCTAGCGGTTCCTATAAGCCTTAGGGTAAAAAAGGGATACTAGGTGGACAATATAGCAACTATATAGGAGATAGTACAATAAACGGAACACCTTATACTAGGACTTCAGATTACCCAAATCTAATAGCTTTAATAGAAAAATGTAAACTAAGCAAATAATAAGAATAATAAGAGGATATAAGGGTTACTAGAGACTTGCTAGGAAGACGCCAAACAAATATATAGCTCCCTTATTGTTAGTATATATATACTAGGAATATAAAAACTTCTTATCTAAAAAATAATAATTATAAATGGCCTTATATATAACACAAGGCTCTATAACTATAGACTATACCTAGAATAATGCTATCACTATATATAATGGGGATACACCTAATCCATATACGCAGCACAGGTGTGCTGCGGCCACTGTATAGGCCCCTACAATATAAGACACTACTTAAATTAAGACTAAATAAAATGCGTAAACTGCCACTAAAGCACATATAAGGCGTGGGAGAGAGAAGACTGTATTAAATATAGGAAATAAAAGGTAAGGACTTAATAGCTACGGGAGCAACTGCACACTAGGTTATATAAATAGAAACAATAGGCGATAAGCTAGGGGGACACAGGTACCTTCCTAGCGTTTCCTATCTTTAATACTAGGGGGCTAGGCCAGCTACCCTAAGCCGCAACGGGCCAGAAGTAACGCCGCGTAATATTACCAGACTAAATAGGGATATAAGGGTTACAGGGGATATAAGGGAGAGGACGCCCTATAGGAAGACCCCTATAGACAGCTATAGTAAGCTTAAGACCAGGTTAATTAAGAATTAGACTTAATACAGCAAATATAATATTTATAGCCAACCTATAAAGGGTATATAGCTAACTAGTAAGATTAGGGGAAGAACCAGAGATAATAACAGATTTAGATATAGAAGCGCTAGTAGAAACATAAGACATAGGAATAGAAAGCTTTATATAAAATAAGTAGTAACTAGGGTATAGATATAAGAGATAGAAGTTCCAAATATCCTAGAGAAGGTAGAAATAGAAGAAGTGAGGAATAAAGAAGAGATAAAGGATGCTTGCTAGGGGTCCGCCACCTGTCCATTATGTAGTATAACTACGGCAATACAAACCACCGTCTTGTAAGGCCCCTACTAGACAGTCTAGACCTAGAGAAATACTATATCCTTGCTATATAAGAGCCGTATTATAATACCTATATATAATTAACATACTGCCCCTAAGGATTTCAGCTCCTATATAAACCAAAAGCAGCTATATATATGTGCTTTATAATCAGCAAGGCTATTAGCCTATCCTTATAGTTATAGCAGGCAGTTAACCTAGATATTGCAGTTATAATAATCTAAATATATAGGGGACCGGTATAAATTATTAATGTATATAACTGTCACGGAGCGAGCACAAGCGGTAATAATATATAGCGAAGTAGATATTATTAAGCTATGTACATGAACTGCGTAATAAAGTCAAGACGTTGTGTAAGGAAAAGAAAGTAGGAAACAGGGGAAAAAGGGTACATAACGTTCGCTTGGTTGCTAGGTTAACGGGTACTGTGCTACGTACGGGCAGGGTAGAGCTTAGGTGGCGGTTCTGGTAGAACTTGGCAGAATTCGGCAGTTAGAGGTCCTTGAAGTTGCTAGTTGGCAACTCCGACAGTAGAGACGGCAGATTGCGGCGGAATACGGCAGATTGCTGTCAGATTGCCGTCTCGTGGTCGGTCTCCGGTTGTTCAGTCGGTGGAAACAGGTGGACGTGTGTAAGGTGTCACGGGGGTGTCCCGTGACAATAACCCTAGGGTTAAAGGGGTCCCATAAACAGAGAATATTATATTAGTAATAAGCTTACTGGAAACTAAAGGTATAGAGTCTATCCTATTAGGAGACATAAACCTCTACTATCCGTGGTGGGGGGGTATCTATGTTGCTGCTAATTAATAGGTAGAGTGCCTACTAAAAGCTATAGACAACTTGGGCCTTAAGCTAGTTACCCCCCTAGGTGCAATTATATAGCAATAGGGCACCGCTAAAAGTATAATTAATCTTACATTTATAGACGAAAACCTATACTAGAGGCTTAAAAGGTGCACCCCTAAAGAAGAATGGGCACTTACCTTAGACTATATCCCCATCTAGATACAACTAGATCTGGATATTAAGGCACAACTAAATAGCAAAAGATACGCAATAAGGAGGCTTAACGTGGACAGCTTTCTTAATATAATTAAACAATAACTCTAAGACCTAGAAGAAATCCACCCAATACCAAATAAGTAAGGCTTATTGGCTACCCCTAAGGAAATCAATTAAAGACTAAAAAGGATCCAGGCAGCAATTAAAAGCGGGCTAGAAGAGCACTGCCCAGTTTTAAAACTAGGCCCCTACGCGCGATATGCATGGTCTGTATAGTGCGCAACCCTTGTAGCCAGCTAATGATAAGTAAAAAGGAAATATACAAGCAGCTATAATCCTAAAGATAAGAGACGATATAAAGACACAAGAAACTAGTTAAAGAATACCCTTAAAAAAGAAGCAAGGAATAACTGGAGATGGTTTATAAATAAATATATTAACCCGAGCCTCCCCTATAATAAGGGCCTTTAGACTATAGCAAAATAGGTAAAGAAAAAGGTAGGACGCCTAGTAGAAGACCTATACCTACTACCCCTATAAAGAGCAGGTAAACTATAGGCTACAAGCAACAATAATAAGAAGGCAAAGATCCTTATAGAAAGATTTTTCCCCTAACCAGCTCTAGTAGACCTCAGTGACATTACTAATAAAATACCAGTGACTCGCCTAAGGGTTAACAGCAACATAACAATTAAACAAATGGCTAGAACCATTAGCCGCCTCTTAAATAATATAGCACTAGGACCAGATGGGATCCTAAACAAAGCCCTAAAGACTTATGGACCACTTATAGCACCTTAGCTTGTAGACATAGCCAGAGCATGCTTTGCAGTAGGCTACTACCTATAACTTGGAAGATCTATAATAATAGTTATTTTATAAAAAAAAGGTAAAGCAGACTACTTAACCCCAGGAAGCTACCGCCCTATTACTTTAGAAAACACCCTAAGCAAAATCTTAGAAAAGGTTATAGCGGACCGCATAGCAGACACAGCAGAGGAACATGCCCTACTACTATAAAGCCAAATAGGGGCAAGAAAGAATTGCTTAACACTATTAGCACTTATACTACTCACTACTACCATTAAAACTGCATAGGCTATGCAAAAGGACTTTATAGTATTAATACTTAGCCTAGATATTAGCGGCGCCTATAACAATGTACCCTATAAGCACCTCCTATATATCCTTAGGGTAAAGGGCTTCCCAGAATAGATTATATAATTTATTTAAGGGTTTATAGGCTAGAAAGAAACATTACTGGTTTTTAGCGGATACCAGAGCCCCCCTATTATAGTTGCAATAGGTATACTATAAGGATTACCTCTCTTACCTATACTCTTCCTCTTCTTTATAAGCAACCTACTTAACACCTTTAAGGAAGGGGCGACCTAGGGGATAGGCTTTATTAATAATATAAACCTAATTATATACGGGCTAATAGCCGCAGAGAATTATAGGACACTAAAAAAAGCCTATAATACCTGTATAGAATGGGCAAGATAATATAAAGTCTAATTCTTACCAGAGAAATACCAACTAATCTATTTTATAAGAAAACGCAACCAATCTATAGATCTCTAGTATATAATTTGCATCTAAGGCTTTGGGGGTTAACTAGTTTAGAGCCTAAGGGTATTAGGAGTATAAGTAGACAGCAAGCTCTGGTAGAGTGTATATATAGTATAAGTGGCCTATAAGGGCCAAGCACAGTATATTATATTATCTAGGATTGTCAATTCTACATAGGGTCTATACTTTTAGAGGTTATACCTACTATACATAGCAGTTGTCCGGCTAACTATAATATATAAATCTAGCATCTAGGCCATTAGAGAAACTAAAAAAGGCCCCCCTAAATTACTCCTTAAACTACTCTAAAAGGTCCAAATAGCCTGCCTCTAAAGCATAACAGGCGGGTATAAGCGAACGGCCACAGCACTGCTTAAGAAGGAAGCCAATATTCCCCCTATATAACTATATATTAAAGCCGCTGTAATGCAAAGGGCGCAAAATAAACGCAACTCTAATATTATAAAGTATGTTAAGACATACCTAAATAAACTATGGGGGGACCCTAGGGTGCCCTATAGGAGAATAAACTAACAACCCTAAAGTAGGGAAGATATATTGGAGAAATAGGTAAAGAAAACAGAAGAAGAATGGTGCTGTATTAGGGCCCAGGCCTATATAGAGGAGGAAGGGAGACGCGTAAGAGGCCAGTAAAGATAATAGTAAGAAAGAGAAAGGAGCTAAAGCAGAGTATAAAAGAATGCTAGGAAACCATCTAATGTAATATAATACTGGCTAGACTAATGCTGGAGAGGCGTATAGGAGTTAAAGGTACAGAGGCTAACTTAAGTAAGAGAAACTTAAGCTGTAGTATAGTTAACGCTATGGGGGGTAAATACTTAAGGGCTCTAAGAAGGCCTAATAAAGGCAGAAAATATAATGGCAACACTTTTAAGAACAGGGATAATAGGACTAAAAGATTGGCTCTACTGGGTAGGTGTTTTAGTAGGTAGCTTAAGATACAAATATAGCTAGCCAAGACAGATACCAAAACATATAATACTGTTATGCCTCCTATATACCAACTAAGAAGCAATGCTCTTAGTAGCTGGCACAGAGAACTATAATATACTACTTTTAATATAAAAAGGTCTTAAGGCGGTCACCTAGTGGCTTATCAGCTAAAATATACTAGACCAGTTTTGGGTTGTAAAGGAAATGGTAATAGAAGGCAAAGGGGCGAGCAATAGGCGTCCCCTAATAACTCTACAGTAGTAGAGTAAAGTTTGCGATACTAGCGTGTCCGTAGGCTTGTTACGGCAGCAGTAGTTCCCAAGGAGGTTAAAAAGTAAGGTAGTAAAGCACTATAGGTAACTTACAAGCGCCTTGCAGGCGCCCTATAGGCGAGTCCTAAAAGGCGGGGAGATGGATTATAGGGTTTTCTCAAATAGAGTTTTCTCCCCATATGTATATAAGGAGTAGTCCGCGTGGGCCCAATAGGGATCCAAATCGGACGTTAAGCAATGAATAATAATAATAATATATACAACTTGGTCTTTTAGTAATACAATCTTACTTCCTTTATGCCTGATTTTAAGTTTTATTTATATAATAAATCCCTTAAGCTTTAACTTTTCCCTACTATATCGCTCTATAGATAGCATCTTTACCTTTATTACTCCAATCTTATTAAGCCTTACTTTTAATATAGTGCCATTATTAGTTATTAAATCTATTACTGCTTAAAGTTAATCTATTATAACTAGGTTAGTATTACTTATACTAGTATTAGTACCTCCTAATCCTAAAGTAGTTACTTTAGACATTATAGTAGCTTATATGGCTTTAGGTAGCATCTTATCGAACTATATTATCTAAACTATAACTAGGTAGTAATTATGTAATAAATACTTATAGTAGGAACTACGTTGTAAACACTAATAGGATAGGTATGTACAATAAAGACAAAGGTAAAACCGTTTAACTAGTAGAGTAGTTACCTAATAGATTATTCTAATTATATTCTAAAAATCACTATAAGGAGGGACTATCTAGAGTAGGGACTATAGTCCTTTAAATACACAATCTAACTTCTAAGAAATCCTTCCGTATACATATATATATATATATATTAAACCCTCGCGTGTACGCGTACCCTTATTCCTATGTACATCGCTTAACTTATATAACCTCGGTTACCACCCCTCGTCATATGGCTCCACTAGGTCTATTATGGCCCGTACCGTAATCCGTCTAATGGCGTCCTCCATCTCTTGGCTTAGTACTTATAACATTCTGTTTAAAGCGTCCGTAACAGCCTCCCTACGCCTTATCGGATTTATTAGTAAATTTACCAAAAACTTACTAAAGTTTAACAAAAACTAAAAGGCTCTAGCGCCGTACCCCTTTTAATTAATATTTACTTTTTAATAAATAGCTAAAATAATATAGAAGATAGTTTTATATATAGTTTTATTTAATCTTAAGTTTTTTTACTTATTCAAAATATTTATTATTAAGTGTTTGTATCACTCTGTGTGATATAAAGCGTCTCCCGGGTAGTGAGTCTTTCATGGGGCACGTAGCACTATAGACGTATAGTGCTAGTATGCTTAGTGTGGATGTGACTAAGTTGTATTAAGTAGGCCGCATAGGCCTCTATATACTCTATGGAAAGTGGTCTAAGCGACAGAAGCAAAATAGGTTATATAACTGGGTCCTATAACCTATTTACATTCAAATACTGGGAACACTTTGAAGTTCAGCCTATTATAGTCCGTACAGCGTCCGTATAAGACCGTAACGTATAAATCGTAACGCAGACTCGTTATAATTTATAGGTTAACTCGTCACGGCCTATATATTAACTGTATTAACGTACAACCCCTTGTATCCTTTTTCTCCCTTTCTACTCTCCTCCCCGTATCTCCCTAAAAAGCCTATTTGTACATTAATTATTATCCGCTTATTTAGTGACTCCGTAACTCTAACTCTAGTACCCTCTTATATATGTTCCCTAGTAACGCAATAGAGGGCTACCCCTGGGATTAAACTGGGGGCGCTAAGGGTATAGGAATGTGTAGCCGTAAAGGCCCCGGCACGGGTCCGAAGTCTATTAAGTGGAGCAATAGGTTGATCGTTTGTAGGTGCGTAGATTAACTATATATTGTGATATTCAAAGGGAGGGATTTAGGGTTCCCTATAACTACTCTACCAAGAGCATTATAGGTCTGCAAATAGGTAGAGGGTATAAGGGGTGGCGGGTAGCGGGTGTATAGGGGCTTCGAGGTCTGCAAAGCTATAGGGTATTAAGAGTATTTCAAGGCTTGCTCGTATTGCTTATTTAGGGACTATGTTGCTTAAGGGCCCGTAGTTTGTCAAGGAAAGGATCGTCTAGCGTACGTAGGTCGATTAATTTGGTGGACCAAGTTAAGGCTTAAAACTGCTTCGCGACCGCTCTCCTTTGGGCGCCAGGAGTGTCTTTCAAAGCGGGTAAAGGAAGGTATGTAGGTATAAGGGGTTCGAGGACGTTTCGTAGTTACTTTAATATTTCGTATACGAGCCTCGTTGGCTATTTAATGCTTTGTATATAAAATCTTATAACCTTCGCACACAAAGCTCTTTAAAATAAGCCCCTTATTAGAGTACGCTTTTAATCTATAGCGCTTATTAATTAATGTTTATATCACTCCGTGTGATATAAAGCGTCTTCTAGGTGGTAAGTCTTTTATGGGGCACGTAGCACTATAGACGTATAGTGCTAGTATGCTTAGTGTGGATGTGACTAAGTTGTATTAAGAAGGCCGCGTAGGCCTCTATATACTCTATGGAAAGTGGTCTAAGCGACAGAAGCGAAATAGGTTATATGACTGGGTCCTGTAACCTATTCGCATTCAAACATTAAGCTTTTTAAACTAAAAGGTAGTAAGTATAGTAGTTTTTGGCGGGGAATTAGGTAGGCGACCCAAACTTTTAACGTAGTACTATAACGTCTATTACCAGCTGCTGATTAGGTTCCAAGGAGTTCCTAGCGCTCGTCGTTTATAGTAAAGTCATCTCTAGCCCTGCCGTGCCTCCACTGGCTGCTACTAACGCCTATAATTGTGTTAGAGCTAAGGGAGTGTTCGGTTGCGCTCGCAAGGACTAGATAGCCTTTTAGAGTTCGGCGTTTTACTTTTTAAGGCTTTGCTATTCCGATTTAATGTCTACCGGGTTATTTCTAATGCTCTTAATAATGCTATTCTAGCTTATAATAATATTACTCTGCTATACTATAGTTTATTTAAGGCTTTTAATAAGTCAATAAAATTCGTCACGATTAATACCTCCTCCTTTATATTTAGGTGAGGTAGAGACTCTTGCTATAGGGAATAGAGGCAATATATGCTGTGTAGCTTGTAGTCTGGTTTATAGTGCGGTTATCTGCTATTTAGACTATGCCGATCGTTGAGCTGCTTGTGTCCTCAGCAACTGCTAGGCCTCTAGCACCTTCGCGCTCGGTTTCTTTGTACGTCCTCTTGGTGGAGCTGCTGGCGGGTCCAGAGGTGGTGTTGCTGATACGCGTTTAGGGGTCGAAGCAGCCATCGGGGCTCCGGCGCTTCGTTCGGTGGGCCGCAGGGGCCGCCTTGCAGCGGGAACTAGCTAAACGAGAGACCAGGATTCGATTAAAAGAATGTCCGAGAAGAATATCCTCCTCTTTCAAAGGTTTTTTTTTTTTAACGTAGTCGGTAAGTATCCTGGCCACGCAAGTAAGCTGGCCACCTCAAAACTTACCAAAAGTTATACTTTAATATCTCAACAACCACTTAATAATAAATTCTAATAATTTAGATTTGGACTTTTATATACACTCTACAGCTTCTATTAAAGTTGCATAGTAATTAGTTTGGTAGTTTTTAAGATATAGCAACCTAGATTTACTTTGGCCCCCAAACTATAATATCTTAAAAACTACCGAACTAATTACTATGCAACTTTAATAGAAGCTGTAGAGTGTATATAAAAGTCCAAATCTAAATTATTAGAATTTATTATTA